>Ga0265294_10000011_pt1 | contig 211644 bp, 211 predicted proteins | sample MunlanPumphouse3_FD_192504 | JGI IMG/M metagenome (GOLD analysis project Ga0265294, IMG submission 192504) | Groundwater microbial communities from a municipal landfill in Southern Ontario, Canada - Pumphouse #3 | ecosystem: Environmental > Aquatic > Deep subsurface > Groundwater | place... | reverse complement strand
ATACAAAGTTCATTAGCAAGCTGTTCCGCGCCAATGGGTTTTTCAGATTTTCTGATTGTATCCAGTGAGAGCAGCGCATACTCTGTTGCTCGTGTTAGTAACATAAAACTAAACCTTTTTAATATAATTAAGAGTATATTACTCTAAAATAGATTAGAAAAACGAATAGTTTTATATTCCTTTATATCCGTACGCTCCCTCTAAGTGCAAAATAAGCTTGAGATGCTATTATTCCATTTCCCAAATAATATTTTGAGAAGAATTAAATACCAATCAGGAGGTCAAATATGGCTTTGGATCAGGCGAAAAAAGCAGAGATTATTGCAAAATACGCTAGAAGCGAAAACGATACGGGTTCTACGGAAGTACAGGTAGCCCTTCTTACAGAGAGAATTAACTACCTAACGGAACACCTTAAAACATATAAAAAAGATCACTCTTCAAGACTTGGTCTACTTAAACTAGTAGGACAGAGAAGAAGACTTATGAGATATCTTAAGAATACTGATCTTACAAGATGGGCAGCGATTAAAGCTGAGCTTGGTATCAGAAACTAAGCATTTCCACTGTAAATTCACAACCATCTCTTTTGAGATGGTTAACTTCAGCTTACCCCCCCCATTTACCAATCGTTTAATTTCCATTATTAATCAAGTGCTACACTTATAGTTTAATCTTTGCGTAGTTTGCTATAGTATTCTACCCGCTTTAAAGTTATTAAAATAGACTCATGTTATAGTTTAGTCAGTTTGACTCATATTGTACTTGACAAAATATGACTCAATGTTGTATAATCCTTTTAAGCATCAGATGAATGATGTACTAATGAATGAAAAAACAGGAGGTTGTCTATGGCTCAAGAAGATAAAGAGACTCTTGAGGATCAGCAGGCAGAAGAGACGATCGAATCTGAAGCAGAAGCTACAGAAGAGGCTTCAGTTGATCCTTTGGAAGCTGCCCAGGCTGAAGCTGCAGAGTGGAAAGACAAGTATCTTCGTGCACACGCTGATTTTGAGAACTCCAAAAAGCGTTTGGAGAAAGATAAGAACAATGCCGTATCCTATGCAAACGAGAGTTTTGCAAAGGATATCCTTTCAGTAATGGATTCGTTTGAGAATGCTCTTGCTGCGATGAACAGCAATAATGAGAGTGATTCTGAAGCATATACGCAGATGATAGAAGGTGTGAACCTCACCTATGAACAACTGAAAAAGATATTGGAGAAGAACAGTATCAAAGAGATAGCTTGTGATGGTGAGTTTGATCCTGAAGTCCATCAGGCGATCATGCAGATCGAGAGTGATCAGCACGAATCCGGTCAGATCGTACAAGTGGTGCAGAAAGGCTATACGATCAAAGAGAGAGTGCTCAGGCCGGCGATGGTGAGTACCGCCAAATAGATATAGGCAAGAAGTAGTAAGAAAGAGTTGAGGTTAGCTTTTCTAAGAAAAGCTTGAACTGATAGTAGTTTTGGCAATGCGAAATAACGTGACTGGTCACGTAAGAACCATCCGCTGAGGACAGCGCGTGAAGCGGAACTTAGTTCCGGTTAAAATTAGCATAAAAAAGGAAGAGAAATGGGTAAAGTATTAGGAATTGACTTAGGTACAACCAACTCTGCAATGGCAGTATATGAAAATGGTGAAGCAAAGATCATCGCAAACAAAGAGGGGAAAAATACAACACCTTCTATCGTAGCATTTACTGATAAGGGTGAAGTTCTTGTTGGTGAATCTGCAAAAAGACAGGCGGTGACAAACCCGGAGAAGACGATCTATTCGATCAAAAGAATCATGGGTCTGATGATGAGCGAAGAGAAAGCAAAAGAGGCACAAAGCAAACTTCCTTATCGTATCATCGATAGAAACGGTGCATGCGCGATCGAGGTAGCAGGTAAGACCTATACGCCGCAGGAGATCTCTGCAAAAGTATTGATGAAGATGAAAGAGGATGCAGAAAGCTACCTCGGAGAGACTGTAACCGATGCGGTGATTACGGTACCTGCATACTTCAACGATGCACAAAGAAAAGCAACAAAAGAGGCTGGTACGATCGCAGGACTTAACGTACTTCGTATCATCAACGAGCCGACAGCGGCAGCGCTTGCTTATGGGTTGGACAAGAAAAATGCTGAGCAGATCGTAGTGTACGACCTTGGTGGCGGTACATTCGACGTAACAGCGCTTGAAACAGGTGACGGAGTCGTTGAGGTATTGGCTACAGGCGGGGATGCATTCCTTGGCGGTGATGACTTTGATAACAGGATCATCGATTATGTGGCAAACGAGTTCAAAAACGATACAGGTATCGATATCAAGTCTGATGTAATGGCACTTCAGAGGGTAAAAGATGCGGCAGAGACTGCAAAAAAAGAGCTTTCGTCTTCCACTGAGACCGAGATCAACCTTCCGTTTATTACAGCGGATGCATCAGGACCTAAACACCTTGTCACGAAGATCACAAGAGCGAAATTCGAGTCACTGATCTCTGACCTTGTGTCAAGTACGATCAAGACAGTCGAAAATGTATTGAAAGATGCAGGTCTGGGTAAATCGGATATCAATGAAATCGTCATGGTCGGTGGTTCAACAAGAGTGCCGCTTGTGCAGGAGGAGATGAAGAAGTTCTTCGGTAAAGAGCTTAACAAATCAGTGAACCCGGATGAAGTCGTTGCCATCGGTGCGGCGATCCAGGGCGGGGTACTTGCAGGCGATGTAAAAGATGTATTGCTTCTTGATGTGACACCGCTTAGCCTCGGTATCGAGACACTTGGCGGAGTAACTACCAAAGTAATCGAAAAAGGTACAACGATCCCGGCGAAGAAATCTCAGGTATTCTCTACTGCTGAAGATAACCAGCCGGCAGTAAGTATCCACGTACTTCAAGGTGAGCGTGAGTTTGCCAAAGACAACAAGTCTCTTGGTATGTTTGAACTTAGAGATATCCCGGCAGCACCGAGAGGTGTACCTCAGATCGAAGTAACGTTCGATATCGATGCAAACGGTATCCTAACTGTAACTGCATCTGACAAAGGTACAGGCAAGTCACAGGATATCAAGATCACAGGTTCGTCAGGACTCAGTGATGAAGAGATCGAAAAAATGGTTCAGGATGCGGAAGCACACAAAGCTGAAGATGAGAAGAGAAAAGCTCTGGTTGAAATAAGAAACCAGGCAGATGCGCTGGTACACCAGACGAAGAAGTCGCTTGCTGACCTTGGTGAGAACTTCGATGCATCTGAAAAAGCGAACATCGAAGCAGCGATCGCTGAGCTTGAAGCAGTGTTGAAAGATGACAATGCGACAAAAGAGCAGATCGAAGAGAAAGTCAAAGCGTTGACTGAAAAGAGCCATAAACTCGCTGAAGCAATGTATGCCAAAGAGCAGGGCGGTGCAGCCGAAGGTGCGAAAAAAGCTGACGATGACGACGTCATCGATGCTGAAGTAGAGTAAGACGAGACTTCAGCAACAGGCGACCAGTCGCCGAGCACTCTGCTGAAGAGGTCCCAGTGACAACGCGACAAATGGGGCTTTGCTTCGTTTGTGTCCTATGAATAGTACGACGTCATCGATGCTGAAGTAGAGTGAGACGAAACTTGCTAAATTATCTGATCTCCACAATATAGTGGAGATCATTTTTTTCTATTTTAAATTCTTTCCTAAAATTTCTTGCTACATTTTACTGTATAATTGACTAAGTACCCACATATGCATGGAGGTATCCTGTGTCAAGTGAAACAGCAAAAAAGTATTCAAGCGTTTCAAAACTTTATGACATGGTCGAATGGCCCATAGAACAGATCCTTTTTAGGAGACTGCGAAAAAGTGCGGTTGCTTTAGCTAGGTCATGTATTGGAGGTAGGCGCAGGTACGGGTAAGAACTTTGCTTACTATGACCGGAGTAGAGTGGAGTTGAGTGCAATAGATTTTAGTCAAGGTATGCTTGACGTCACAGAAAAGAAGAAAGCAAAGCTGCAATGGCATACTCTTAAACTTTTTCAAATGGATATAGAGAATCTCTCCTTTGAGGATGAGAGTTTCGACTGTGTTGTCAGTACATTTGTCTTCTGTACGGTACCAGATCCGCAACAAGGCTTAAGGGAGGTGATGAGAGTCCTTAGGCCTGGAGGGAAAGCTATTTTTCTTGAACATATGAAGAGTAGATATCAAGTGATTAATGTTTTTCTTTGGATGATGAATTTCTTTTCAACAAGACTACTTGGAACCTCTATGCTTCGAGAGACACAAAAGTCCATTGAAGCGGCTGGTTTTAAGATCCACTCAGTGGAGTATAAACTTTTTGATGTGATTCGATTGATCATAGAGATAAAAAATAAGTAATTAAAATATAAATTCTATTTTTATATCGACTATTTTGCTATAATAGATCAAGATCATTTCACCCAGGATAGTTATATGGAAACAAAAAAATGTACAACGCTTGAAGAGGCGAGAGACGCGATTGATCAGCTTGATGAGGAGATCGTAAAACTGATCGCTCAGCGTAATAATTATATCAGGCAGATCGCCCATTTTAAGTCATCGATTGACGAGATCAAAGCCGAGGAGAGGATCAATGATGTGATCTCAAGAGTAAGGGCGCAGGCCATTGAACTCGATCTTTCGCCGAATCTGATCACGGATCTCTATGTCCGCATGATCGATGGAATGGTGGAGAGCGAGATCTCTGAGTTCAGAAATGCCAAAGGGGCATAGAAAACATTACTCCTTTATTCCTGCATTGTATGTAGGAGTATGGAGTCGGTGGGATTTCTCCACCCCGCTTAAGTGAAGCCCTGTCACGAATAAATTTTTCCCAAAAGGTGTTGGAACAAAAAACAAGAAAAAAGCCACACTTTTACATATTTGACATCATATAAGTTTTTATATAGAATAAAAATAGCCTTCTTTTATGAAGTAAAATAATAAAAAAGGAATATATTATGTCAAAAACAACAACGCCTATTAAAACAATTAAACTCCCGCAGAGCAACGAGGGGAGGATCACGGTTGTGAATATCACTGAACCCTATGGTGAATTCAGTACCACTGTCACAAGTATCGGCGTATCACTTGAAGATAAGGATGATCCCGATTGGACTGTGCATATTCCTGTGAGTAAAATTGATGAACTTATTGCAGCTTTGCAGGAAGCAAAAAAAGTACATCAGGAGAGTGATACCGGATACCATCCTCATGATGAATTGGCAGCTGATACCGGTGGGGGCGGTGCGTAATACTACGCTTTTCCAGCTCCGCCAGCAGATCGAGTCTCTGTTTGTTACGCACTGATAAATAAAAAAGGAGAGGTATGTATTTATGTACTTATTCGATAGGATGGGGAGAAGAGATTAACTTTCTTCATCTTCATCTTCATCCGTAACGGCATCGACGGTAGCACCGGCTACATCGATTGTTGTTGTTACAGCCGCTCCCGCGACATAGATGGGTGCAGTGACCACTTGGGTACATCCGGATAAAAACAAAAGGGCTATAGAGAGTATCAATGTTATTTTTTTCATGGCGGAATTATAACCAAAAAACTTGTCTACTTGATTGTAGATTTGCTATGGTACAATAAATGATCCCAACGCTAAGAGGAGCCATGAAAATACTATTGCTTGAAGATGATGTCATACTCCAGGAGATCATAGAGGAGTTTTTGGTTGAAAAAGGGTATGAGGTGGAGAGTTTTTTTGACGGAGGGAAAGCGCTTGATGCCATAGGTGCAGGTTCGTATGACCTGCTGCTGCTTGATGTCAATGTGCCGAATATTGACGGATTTGAGATACTCACTTACCTCAGAGACATAGGAAATACCACTCCCGCAGTTTACATCACCTCTCTTGCCGGTATCGATGCCTTAAAAAAAGGTTTTGAATTGGGGGCGGATGATTATCTTCGCAAACCGTTCGAACTTGAGGAGTTGAATGCACGCATCGAACATATTATGAAACTCTATCGGTTGCATGAAGAGATAGAGTTTGACGGGATAAAGTTTGTCCCTAAAGCACACCACATTATCATCGGTGATACTGTTATGGAGATGCGGCAGAAGGAGGCGCAGGTTCTGGAGTATTTTATCAAAAACAGCGGAAAGATCATCCACTGTGATGAGATCATAGAGAATGTGTGGGGCGAAGAGAATCTCCCCACACATGCTACGATACGGACCTATATTAAAAATCTACGCAAGCTTTTGAAGGGCAAAGAGTATTTTGAGAATATCAAAGGAGAGGGGTATCGTTTTAACATCCTATGAGCGCAGCTCACTCGTACGTTTTTTGACACTTTACCTGGGATCGGTATTTGTTTTGCTGGCGATTATCGGGTATCTCTTTTTTGAAAATAACCGCTCTTCGATGATCAGTGCAATGAAGTTCGAGATGATGTATCAAGGGCATATGCTCTCTTCCGAGATCGTCATGAAAGCGATGAAGATGCCTGGAAAGATGGATGAAAAGGATCTGGTGGAATATCTGAAAAAGCTTGATCTGTGTCGTTTTGATGTGGGGTATTATGACAGTTTTAGAGAACCTATCTATACGCAAATTGAACACTTTAAACAATTTGACGACTCATTTTTCATCAGGGATCGCCGCTGCTATACCGTCATAGAGGATTACAGTGAACATCTCGGTGTACGCTACATCGTATTGAAAGAGAATGAGCTGGACAAAACACTTCAGGAACTCCGTATCAGGATCATCTCCTACCTGGTACTCTCCTTTATCCTGATGGGAGTGGTAGGGTATTTCCTTGGGCGGCTTTTTTTGCAGCCAGTAAGGGAGCAGATCGAATCGCTTGACCGTTTCATCACAGATACAACACATGAGCTCAATACGCCCATTACTGCGATCCTCATGACGATACAGTCTCTTGGGAATATGGAGAAGAAAAAACTGGCAAGGCTTAAAGCCAGCGCACAACGTCTGAGCATGATGTACAGCTCATTGACCTACAGATTGGAGGGGAAAGAGGAGCCGGATGAAGTTATCTGTCTCGAAAAGATAGTCAAAGAGCGTATCGAGCTTATGAGAGAGCTCATCGAGGCGAAACGGCTGAAAGTGAAATTGGAGACAGAGCCCTACAGGATGAAGATCTCCGGCCGATCGGCCGAGAGGCTGATCGACAATCTGCTCTCCAATGCGATCAAATACTCTGATGTGGGTGACAGCATTATGATCTCCCTAAGAGAGAGGGTGCTCAAGATCAGGGATACAGGGATCGGTATGCCCCATCATGTACAGGCAGATATCTTCAAGCGGTATGAGAGGGTCAACAAGGAGCGGGGAGGATTCGGTATCGGTTTGAGTATTGTACTGGATATTTGCAAAAGGTACGGTATCAAGATAGACCTTCTCTCCAAAGAAGGCGAAGGCAGTACCTTTATCCTTACCTTCCCCAAAGAAGGAAAGCAGTAGCCTTGAGGGGTGGAATCTCTCCACCCTTTAAACTATGCCTTGCCTTTTAGATTCTCACCAAAGAGGGGTTATTGCTCTTCGGAGGCTTTTTTATCCTCTTCTTTTTCGCTTTCACAACCGCTGTTGATACCTAAAGGTAGATAAAGCGGACACCATCCGATCGCTGCTGTTGCAAGAAGAATCACACCGACGATATCGGCGATGATACAGCTGTTCATCAAACCCCATCCAAGTAAAATAAGTCCAAGAACGATTCGAATAATCCTGTCAGTTTTGCCCATATTGCATTTCATAGTCTACTCCTTTCGCATATAGGAGTAGTATAGTGATCTACTGTGGTATCTGTGTGTAGCTTCCTAACGTTTTCTCCGATTTAAATACTCCAAAACATGATCAAATGCTTTTTCGTGTCCGAAGCAGCTGCTGGAGTTACAGATCATAAAGCCGTCATTCGTATCGTTTTTCACATAGGTAAACGGATAGGTGACAGCATCGATACCTGAAGTATTTTGCAAAAGCTTCTCTTCGGTGGCTTTGATGATGACATCATCTTTGAGGTAGCGGATCACCGTCGCACTCATCAGCGGTGAAGAGATCGGCTGGCGCATAATATCATAGGAGTGTATCTCCAGTGTTTTGAAGACGAACTTTTTGTAGACGGTGTCCACGAGAGAGGAGAGGGAATGCAGCACGTTCAGCATCACCGCCATTGCAGAGGGGTAAGAGCTGTCATAGATATCTGCACTGGTTTCGAATTCTCCTCTTGAGAATTTCCACAAGCCATTGTTGTAGTATCTCTCTATGGCATTGTTTGCAAGCCTGGTGGCGGTGATGAGATAGGTCTCATCCAGTGTACTGCGGTAAGCTTCGATCAGCGCATCTGCAAGGTAGGCATAGTCCTCCAGGAAAGCATGGATCTTTGGCTCTTTACCGATCAGGGTAGAGTGAAAGAGCTGAGAGTGGATATACATACTCTCCAGCAGTGCTCCCAGGGAAATTTTTGCCTGTTCAAGGTAACGCGGTTCGATTCGTCCTGCCTGAAAGAGGGATTTGATCATCATCGCATTCCATGAAACCAGGATTTTTTTATCGATAAACGGATAGAGACGCTTCTCTTCCCTGCGTTTTTTAAGCGCTGCGATTGCTTCATCATAGTAGGGGATATCGGCCTGTACCGGGTCATCCACCCGGATAATATTCTTTCCTTCGAAATTGCCCTCCTGCGTGATATGGAGCGCTTTTGCCAGTGTCTGGTGCGCTTTTTCTGGGATGCCCGCTTTGGCAAAGGATTTCAGGACTTTCTCGTAAGAGTAGACAAAGTATTTTCCCTCTTCACCCTCGGTATCCGCATCGCTTGCCGAATAGAAAAGCTCTTTTTCGCACATCTTTTCCAGTATAAAGTCCAGGGTTTCAAAAGCTACGCTCTTGTAAAAATCTTCGCCTGTTGTATGGAAAGCTTTGAGATAGAGCTCACTGATCAGCGCATTGTCGTAGGTCATTTTTTCAAAATGCGGCACTAGCCATTTGTCATCTGTGCTGTAGCGACAAAATCCACCGTCTACCAGGTCCCTCAGCCCGCCTTTTGCCATAGAGACCAAGGAGTGTGTCGCCATCTGCAGGGCTTCTTTGTCTCCTGTGATACGGTGCAGGTCCAACAGAAGTTTGAGCAGTGAGGTCTGTGGAAATTTCGGTGCCTTGTTGAACCCTCCGTTTCGATGGTCAAAGAGTTGTCTTGCCTGGTCGATAAAGCGGGTGATAATGCTCTCATCCAGGCGCGTAGCCTGTATCTTCTCTTTTCTGGAGTTAATGAACCCCAGTATCTCATCTGCTTTCTCTATAAGGAGTTTCTTGTCTGTCCGATATTTCTCTGCGATTACTTCCAGCAGGGAACCGAAGCTCATCATCCCGTATCTCGGTTCATCGGGGATGTAGGTTGCTGCGTAGATAGGTTTGAGATCCTGGCTCAGGAAGATGGAGGCGGGCCATCCTCCCGGACGTCCGTTCATCAGCTGATAGACCTCCTGAAAATGCTTATCGATGTCAGGACGTTCTTCACGGTCAACCTTGATGGAGACAAAGTTTCTGTTGAGTATTCCGGCTGTGGTTTCATTTTCAAAGGATTCCCGCTCCATCACATGACACCAGTGACAGGCGCTGTATCCTATGGAGAGAAAAATCGGTTTGTTCTCTTTTTGTGCTTTTTGGAAAGCCTCCTCGCCCCAGGGGTACCAATCCACAGGATTTAGGGCATGCTGTTGCAGGTAGGGGGAGTATTCATTGATGAGACGATTTGCCATTATTCAACCTTCTGTTTGAGCTATGTTAAATTATTTTGGATAAAATCACTGCAATGTGCAGGGTTACACACCTTATACACATAGTCTACTATAGAATAGTAAAAAAATTGTCGTTTAGAGAGAAAAAATGGTGAATTTGGTAAAAAAGTTACTCCTATTGAGTGTGTTCTTTAGTTCTTTGATGTTCGGCGGCTTCGGGTCGGCAGTACAAAAACAGAAGTTTCTGTCTCCGGAGGAGGCATTTAAGGTTGAAGCGGTGCAGCAGGGTGAGTCGATCGTGACAACTTTGCGTCTGGCGGATAAGATACATGTCTATGCGGATACGCTGAAGTTCAGGGCAAAAGGAGAGAAAGAGGTTCTGCTCAGCCCTGATATGCCTAAAGCCGAAGAGCTCGATGGGGATATGGTCTATCACGGTGTCGTTACCGTAACTCTCCCTGTAGAAAAGATCACTTCCCAGATCTCGGGGGATTATACTTTCAGTGTAGAGTTTCAGGGGTGTTCGGATGCAGGACTCTGTTACTCTCCCATTGTAAAAAGCTATCCATTTGCAGGCAAAGAAGCGGGGGTGTGGGAGAAGATCGCGAAACTCTCCAAGGAGGGAAATGCAGCGAAGATCGTGGACGTACTGATCAATGAGAGCTCTTTCTTTGTGCTCTTTCTGTTTTTTATCTTCGGACTGCTCCTCTCTCTTACTCCGTGTATTTTCCCAATGATCCCTATCCTCTCCTCAATCATCGTATCGCAGCAGGGAGGCAAAGAGAAACCAAGTATGGCAGGAGCATTCTTTGTTTCGTTTGTCTATGTGTTTGCTATGGCAATGACCTATACAATCGTAGGGCTTGTCGCAGGACTGGTAGGCGCGGATCTCCAGGCTGCGATGCAGAACCCCTGGGTACTGTCGGTCTTTGCAGGCGTATTTGTCGCTCTGGCGCTTTCCCTCTTTGGATACTATGAGATCGGGCTTCCCTCTTCTCTCCAGTCCAAATTGAGCAGGGCAAGTGACAGTGCGCAGGGCAAAGGCGTTTTGGGGACAGCGATCATGGGTGCACTCTCTGCGCTGATCGTCGGGCCGTGTACGGCTGCACCGATCTCCGGTGCCGTACTCTTCATTTCACATACAGGAGATGCACTGCTTGGCGGAGCGGCACTTTTTGTGATGAGCATGGGGATGGGTATGCCGCTTCTGCTTGTGGGACTTGGGGCCGGCAAGTTCATGCCGCGTCCCGGCGGATGGATGAGCAGGGTTTCACAGAGTTTTGGTGTGATGATGCTTGCACTGGCGATCTTTATGCTCTCGCGTATCCTTCCCGAATGGATGAGTATGACACTCTGGTCACTGCTCTTTATAGGAGCAGCGATTTATATGGGCGTATTTGAAAATAGGGAAGGCGAGGGGGCAATGAAGCTCTTCAGAGTGCTTGCAATGGTATTCCTGCTTTATGGCGCCTCTCTTTTTGTTGGGGTACTCAGCGGAGCAAACTCGATGCTAAGACCGTTTGAGAAGTTTACCTCTGCAACAGTTTCTTCGGCTTCGGCTGCAGTGGTTTCTGAAGATAAGGCTTCGCATCGCGGCTACAGTGTTGCAAGACTCCAGTCTGAAGTCGCCGCGTCTGACAAGCCTGTCGTAGTGGATTTCGGCAAGGACTCCTGTACCGCATGCAAAGAGCTTGAGGAGATTACATTTCCCAACCCAGCAGTGCAGGAGCAGCTGCAGCGCTTTACCTTTATCAAGATCGACTTGACGGCCAATACGGAAGATGATAAAGCACTCCTCCGGGAGTACGGATTGTTTGGGACACCGAACATCATCTTTTTTGATAAAAACAATCGCTACCTATCCGAGAAAAGCCTGACCGGGTTTGTTTCTCCTGAGCAATTTGCAGCACATTTGCAGGCGATTGAATAGGTTTTTGTAAATTTACACTTGCATGATAGATTTGCGATCTGCACATTTTAGGAGATTAAAAGTCTATAGCTTCCGGATGCCCGTTTGGGAAATGTCCTTGGAGTGCAAGTCCTTAATGACGGTATTTTCAGAGGTTCGATTGCCTTGAAAGCAAAATCTGGCATAGGTTTCTTTTTCTGTCAGAGCAGGTCATTAAAAATAAAGATAATGATCTCAAAGGCAATGAGGATAATGATGATCCACTCCAGGAGGCTGGAGTACTTGTGGTGCTGTTCATCTGCAAGGATACTGAGGATCTCCTGGAGTATCGTAAGTTTCCGGTTGAGTATATCGATACGCGGCTGGATCTCAAGATATTTTCTGGTGGCCAGGTAGTAGTTCTCAAGCTCAGGATATTCCCAGAAAAATTCAGGGGTGTCAAGCAGCTCAAAGTGCAGATTGATACGTGACTTCGTAAGAAAAAGCCGTCCCCTCTCCTGTGCGATCTCTTTGCGTTTCATCGCGACACGTCCATAGAGTGCAAGCTCATGCGGGATATGTTCCGACTCCCGGAGACTCTCTCTCATCGCATCTTCAAATTCATTGAGTTTCAATGACTGTGCGATGGCAAAAGAGACAGAGAGCATGATCAGTTCATCGGGTTTGTCGATATAGATGGTGTCCATCTCTATCTTGAAGCGCTGTTCGTCTGAGTACTGAAAGCTGAACTCTTCGGAATTTTTGCAGGAGGCAGGAGAGGATTGGAGTTTTTTCAGCACAAACTCTTCGTTCTCCATATCCCAGAATATTGCTACGCCATACTGGAAGATGAAGGCATACCCGCCGTCCTTCTCAATGATGATCGCATCTTTGAGCACTTTTGCCCTGAAGATCTCTATCGCATTGTGTGAGACCTCCTGATAGTTGAAAGACTCCGAGAACTTATAGCTTCGTATCGTACCCATGTTTATCTCACTTTTGGCATATAGTATAATCATATCATATCTTATTTTTCATTCATGTGCAGCTTGCGAGGGGAGTCTGTAAAGAGGAGAAGCAAAAGAGATATTTTGGCTATAATGTCACATATCAATCGTGTGAGAAACACGAGACAATGAAACGGAACAACACAATGACTTCTAAAACACAAAATCAGCATATCAGGATCGGCGAACTCAACAGACTGAAGGTAGTACGTGATACGGACTTCGGGCTCTATTTGCAGGCAGAAGACTTTGAAGAGGTGCTCCTTCCCAATATCTACGTCATGGAAGATGAGATGCCTATGGAGGCACTCGTTGATGTATTTGTCTACACTGACAGCGAGGACAGGCCCGTTGCAACGACCAAAATGCCCTATGCAAAGCTTGGGGAGTACGGATACTTTACGGTGGTGGATTATAAATCATACGGGGCCTTTGTCAACTGGGGATTGCCGAAAGATCTGTTCGTTCCGCTCTCCCAGCAGAAAGAGTACTTCAATATCGGTAAAAAGTATATCCTGCGTATCTGTCTGGATGAACAGACAGGAAGGCTATACGGGACACAGAAGATCGGCCAATATTTTAACCGTTCGATGAAAGGGATGCATCAAAATAAAGAACTGGAAGTGCTGGTGATCGCCAAAACGCCGTTGGGATACAAGGTGGTAGCGGACAACCAGTATGAGGGGATGCTCTTTGATAATGAGATCTTTGAGGAGATCGGGGTAGGGGATCGCAAAAAAGCCTACATCAAAACGGTCCGAAAAGACGGCAAACTCGATCTGAGCCTTCAGCCTATCGGCAAAAAGGCAAAAGTGGATGAGGGGGAGCAAAAGGTGATGGAGCTGCTTGAAGCACACGGCGGAGAACTTCCTTTTACCTATAAAAGCGATGCGGAGGAGATCCAGAAGGTCTTTGGGATGAGCAAGAAAAACTTCAAACGTACGTTGACCGCACTTCTGGAGCAAAACAGGATCATCCTTACGGATAAGAGCATTGTGCAAGAGAAGAAGGGAGAATAAAGTGGAACTCATGGAGCTTTTCAGAAGCGGGGCAAAATGCATTGAAGCGAGCAGTGAGAGTGCTGTGAGAGGAGTGGATATCGAGGTGATCGCCAAAGCACTGGGCAACATGCTCTCCCATAAGGACGGTACACTCGATCTTAGTCCTGTGATGATTGGACTCTCCAAAAACGGGCTGGGGGATATTGTAAATTCCTGGATGGGTACCGGAGCAAATCTTACGATCCTCCCTGATCAGATCTCAGTATTGCTTGGGGAGGAGAGAGTAAGCAGTTTTGCAAGCGAACTTGGCATTTCCCGGGAGAGTGCTGAAGCGGCATTGGCTGAAGCACTTCCAAAAGTGCTGGATCAGGCTACAGGCGGGTCAGACTCTATTGTCGATGAGATGCTGGGTCAGGCAAACAGCGCCCAGGGAGCGATGGAATTGCTCGGAAAAATGTTCCGATAGATGACACTTTGGGACATTTTCGTCCTGCAAATATTTTCTACGCTACAATATCCTTATCAGGTGTCACGCTCCAAATTAGAGGTGATCCAAACACTTAGGGGATAGAGAATGCGTATTGTTCTTCTGCTGATTTTACCTTTTTTTCTTTTGGCAAAACCCTTCAAGGTCGCCACATACAATGTGGAGAATCTTTTTGATGCAAGGTATAGCGGTACGGAGTATCAAGAGTATACCAAAAAACATAACTGGACGGAACGGACCGTAGAGATCAAGCTCAATCACACGGCGGAGGTGATCTGCGATCTGAATGCAGATATCCTTGGGGTACAGGAGATTGAAAATGAACCTATCCTTCGTGCATTGCAAAAAAAGCTGGATGAGGTAGGATGCGCCTACCCCTACCTGGCGATCACCCATACAAAAAGAGCATCGGTACAGGTAGGTCTGCTTTCGCGTTTCCCGATCAGATCGACAAAAGAGATAGCGGTCGGAAGGAGCCCCGGGACAAGGAATATCCTTGAGGCGGTAGTAGAGGTACAAAACACACCTCTGCACCTCTTTGTCAACCACTGGAAGTCGCGTTCGAGGGAAGGATGGGAGAGCAAGCGGATGGTCTATGCAAAGGCACTCCAAAAGAGGCTTGAGAGATTGCCCAAATCGGCAGAGTATCTTCTGCTTGGCGATTTCAATACCGACTATGACGCCTATTTGTCGCTTGAAGCGCGTATTAATGACACAGAGGGCAGAACAGGGCTGCATCATATCGTGCATACGACAGAAGATCTCTCAAGCCTCACCCCGGAAAGCGGCAGACACTATACGCTCTGGGGTGAATTGGAACTGGATGGGCGATGGAACACCAAATTCTACGGGAGGAGGGGGACCCCTGACCACATCCTTCTGCCGCGAACGATGATGGATGACAAAGGGATCAACTATATCGATGGCTCGTTCGGTGTCTTTAGGCGCTCTTATCTCTTTACCAAACGAGGGTATATCAACAGCTGGGAGTATAAAAAGGGCAAGCACCGTGGGCGGGGCTACTCCGACCATCTTCCTATCTATGCCTATTTTGATACCAAACCCTATTATTCAGGCAATGACGCAAAGAGTCCGCTCCAAAGAGAAGTAAAACCGATCGAGTATCTTTATACGATAGAAGCGCTCTCCCATGAAGTAGTGCTCAAAGATGCCGTAGTCGTGTGGAAAGAACGGGGAAATGCGCTGATCAAACAGAGCCCGGAAGGAAGGGGGATATTCCTCTACGGCTGTGCCGGGGAACTGCAGGAGGGAAAAGTGTATGATCTGCTGGTGCGAGGGATCAAAACCTATCACGGGCTCAAAGAGATTACCCATGCCTATCTCCTCAAAGAAAAAGCAGAAAAGGATATTGGATCCTATCTGCTTATGCAGGATGATTTTTCCAAACCGATAGCAACACGCCAAAATGAACTTTTCAAATCACTGACAGGCATCTATAAAGAGGGATACTTTTATGTTTCAGGAAGAAAAATCCCCATCTACTTCAAAAAGAGAAACAGTACCCCTCCAAATGGTTCCAAACTAAAGATAGCCTATGCGCATCTAGGGTATTATAAGCATCTACAGTTAGTGGTATACAGCCCTAATAATTTTACTGTATTGGAGAAATGATGGCATATTATCATTGGATTTTGGCGTTTCACGTAATGAGCTTTATCTCTTGGATGTCAATGCTCTTTTATCAGCCCAGGCTCTACGTGTACCATAGTGAAAATGCAGAGAACAAAGGATTTGTGGAGGTCGTACAGATACAGGAGTACAAGCTCTTCAGGTATATCGGCACACCTGCCATGTGGGCGACGGTCATCTCGGGGGCTTTGATGCTCTATCTCAACCCTGCTGTTTTTCAAAGCGGCGGATGGATGCATGTGAAACTGCTTTTTGTACTGTTACTGGTTGCTTACCATTTTACGCTAGAGTTTCACCGTAAAAGGCTGATAGAAAACCCGGGCTACAGGCCAGGAAAGTTCTATCGTTTTTACAATGAAGTGCCAACACTCTTGATGATGGGTATTGTGATCTTTGTGATTGTAAAACCCTTTTAGTCTATCAACACTTTAGCCTTTATGTGTTAAAATAACTAAAATTAATTCCAAAGGATTATAAAGATGAATTTGCCGACTATTTCGATACCACAGATAGATCTTCCGTTTGAAATCCCTCTTTTGCTTCACCCTCCGGTGGATCATTTTGCCATAGCACTGCCGATCGTGGTTTTGATCATAGAGTTTATCAACCTTTTTGCAAAAAGAAGGGCACTCTCTGTGCTTTCGCTCTTTTTTATGATCACAATGATGATCGCTGTCACTGCGGCATACTTTACCGGAAGCGTAGACGGGAAAGAGGCATATCCTCTCCTGAACGAGGCAGGACAGGCAGAGCTTAAGGGGCATAAACTTCTGGGGACCTACCTTATGCTGGCATCCGGTGTCGTGCTTCTGTTCAAACTGGCTGCAATGATGGCTTCGAGAGGATTGGTAAAAGCTTTTTACCTGCTGGTACTTGTCATTTTTGTGGCAGGGATACTTAAGCAGGGCAAAGATGGCGGGGAGATTGTCTATGAGTTCGGTGCCAATGTGGAAATGGTCAAAACACTGGATGATGAGAAGTTTGATCTTGAAGAGGAGCGCGATGAGCTGCAGGGAGACCTGAAGAGTAAAACAGAAGCACTTAAAGCCGCACAAGAAGAACTTGCATCTCTTAAGACAAATGCTGCAGAAGCGAAAAAAGAAGCAGACACAATACCCAAATCTGTGATGCCATCATCTGATACTAATATTTCTAGCGGGAATTAAGAGGAGGCTTACGAGCCTCCATCCCCCTCTCTCGTAAACTCTATCTCATATCGCTCTTCAGGAATTTTTGTCTCAAGATCTGCCAGGTATTTCGCCATAAGGCGTGTCTGTTCAGGAGTCAGTGATTTTGCAAAAGATATCATGATCGTACCGAAGGCAGTTCTGGTTTTCCCCTCTTGTAGATTTTTGAGACGTTTAAGCAGTACCTCCTCATTAAGACCCTGAAGTCTTGGCGAGGCCCCCATCCCTTCTCCATAATTTCCATGACATGAATTGCAGGCATTTTGCAGATAGAGCTGTCGCATCTCATTTTTTTCTTCCTTGCTCAGCTCGGCAGCACTGAGCGATAAGATGATGATCGGCAATAAAAATAATCTTTTCATGCTGTTATTATAATATAAGGATCTTAGTAAAATATTTTTGCAAGATAGAGTCCTTCAGGAGGGGCAAGTCTGTGATTATATTTTTTTACTCCCGCCAACTGCTCTTTGAGCTGGGAGATCTTCATCGTTCCTCTGGCACATGCCATAGCACTCTCGATCATCATCCTGACCTGAGAACGCAAAAAACCGTTTGCCTCAAAATAGATGAAGTGGCAATTGTTCTTTTCTCTGTACTTTGCCCGATAGATACGGCGGACGGTCGTATGTGTATCACTCCCTGTTTTGTGGAAATACCGGAAGTCGTGTTCGCCGATAAAGCAATCCAGGGCTTCCTGAAGCACCCTTGCGTCGAATGGTTGATAGTATGAGATATAGTTTCTTTCAAAAACTGTAGGAGGATGAGTCCTGAAGATATAGCGGTAGAGACGTTTTTTTGCACTGAACCTTGCATGAAAATGATCGTCAACTTTTGCAATATGCTTAATTGCTATCGCCTGAAGTTTACGGTTGAGATTCAGTCTGAGTCTCTCCAGGTCACTCCAGTAGGGAGGAAGATCAAAATGTATGACCTGTCCGCTTGCATGCACCCCCCTGTCGGTACGGCCTGAACCGGTAATTTCTGAATCAATTTTCAAAGATCTCAATGCCTGCTCTAAGGCAGATGTGACGGTCTCTTTGGTGCTTGTTTGGCGCTGAAATCCAAAGAAAGCACTGCCGTCATAGCTTATTACTGCTTTAACCCGCACTAAAAATACCTTGATACCCGTTTTTTAAATAACCAGCAGCCCGTAGCCCATAAGACCGTACTTGCGACCAATAAAAGAGACAGTGTACCATTTTTCTGAAGTACCGAGGCGATAAGATAGAGCATCAGTATCACCACAAAGGTGGTGAGCATTGTATGGTTCTTCTGATAGCGGGGGTTGATAATGGTAAAGGCTGCGATAAGATTGACTGACAGGAGGGGAATAAGGCTGATAAAAAGGTTGAAGAGTGCTTTGTGCATTCTTTTTGGGTCGATGAGGGCTTGGCCCCAGTAGGAGATGATGGTGTATAGCTCAAAGCCATGATCCCTGTTCTTGTCATAGACTTTCAGCTCTTTATACTGTGCCTCCTGCAGCTTTTCTTGGGTATAGGTATATCCGTAACCATCAGAGAGCTTGAGAAGCATGGTTCCCTCCTCATGAAGCAGTTCGCCTTTTTGCGAACTGAAGAACTGCTCATCACCTTCGCTGGTCTGGTTGTAGATCACAAGGTTGTGAAAGGAGTGATTATTTTTCTCCTTGACATAGATATAAAAGTCTCCGAACTTCTGGCCGATTTTTCCCGGAATAAGATTGAAGCTTGCTTCGGCCCTTTTTTCTGTTTTGAAGGCATTGTATGCCTGTATCCCCATTGGCATAGTGATGAAAGAGATCGCAAGCAGAAGCAGAGAGAAGAGGAACGCCAGAAGAAAGAAAAACTTTAGGATCGATTTGGCCCGGATTCCCAATGCATGCAGCGCAATCAATTCATTGTCCTGGGAGAGCCTTCCGAGCACATTGGAGAGTGCAGCGATAAAAGAGATAGGCAGGGTATAGAAGACGATCTCCGGAAGAGAAAGGGCATAGAGCTTGAGCAGCTCATAGAAAGTGAGGTTGATCTTTGCTGTCAAAGAAGAGATCTGGATAAGAAAGACCAGGGATACAATAAAGTAAATAGGTAAAAATATCGTCAGAAACGATTTGGTGAAATTGGATGAAAGATACCTTTTGACATTAACCATAGATGATCAGCTCCAGAAGGTCGCTCGCCTGTGTATCAAAAAGATAGACGATAAGTGTAGAGATTGCAAGAAAAGGCACAAAAGGTACGCCCCGTTCTCTCCATATGAGTGCCGGGACAATCGCCAGTATTGCTGAAAGAAAGATAGCGATAAAAAAACCGGAAAACCCTAGCAGCGCCCCCATGGTTCCCGCTACGATCACATCAGCACCTCCCATTGCCTGGCGTTTTGCCAGCAAGGAAGAGAACAGACCGATCAGGTAAAGTCCGCCTGCTGCAACTGCTGCGTAGAGTACCGCATTGAGAAAATCCGGCTGCACCAAAGCAAACGCAAGTGCCGCGAAGTTAACATTGTCAGGGACGGCCATATATTCAAAATCTATCACGACCAGGGCAAAGAGTGCGGCAAAAGAGGCGGCAACGAAAGGAAAGTACCAGACGAGCCCGAGTTTTAAATAGAGCGCGAGGAAGATGACTCCGGTCATCAGTTCAACAACAGGGTACTGTGCAGATATCTTTTCCTTGCAAAAGGCACATTTACCGCCCAGTGCGAGCCAGGAGAGCAGGGGGATATTGTGGTACCACTTCAGCGGTGTTCCACAGCTTTGGCATTTGGATGCCGGAAAAGCAATACTTTCACCTTTGGGAATACGGTAGATCACGACATTCAGAAATGAACCGATTATGATCCCGAAAATAAAGACGAAAAACATAACAACCCATTCCATTTAGACACCTCCGAAACGTCTGGTACGCTGCCGATAATTTTTCAGTATGCTATCCAGCTCTTCGGGAGTGAAGTCCGGCCACAAAGTAGGGGTAAAGTAGAGCTCTGCATAACTGATCTGCCAGAGAAGAAAATTGGAGATTCTCTCTTCACCGCTTGTACGGATCATAAAGTCTATATCACTGTAGGGTGTTTGCAAATGAGAAGAGATATCCTCTTCCGTGATCTCTGTTTTGCCTCCTTTGATCAGTCTGTTGACCGTATCTGTGATCTCCGCACGGCCTCCATAGTTGAGCGCTAGAATCTGTGTGAGACTGGTATTGTTCCGGGTCAGTTCTTCCGTTTTTTTGATACGTTTCTGCAACGCTGGAGAGAACTCGGAGAGATTACCGATCGCCTGAAAACGTACGCCGTGCTTCTGGTAGGTCTCCAGCTCGTTTTTGAGGTACCTGTCAAGCAGTTTCATCAAAAATTCCACTTCCATTTTGGGACGTTTCCAGTTCTCTGTGCTGAAAGCATAGAAGGTAACCGTTTCGATACTTTTGTGTGAGGCGCAATAGGTGGTGATCCCGCGGATCATCTCCGCACCTTTTTCATGTCCTTTGACACGTTTTAGGCCACGCTCTTTGGCCCATCTTCCGTTGCCGTCCATGATAATGGCGAGGTGTCTGAGCGGAAATTCATTCATCGGTGAGACCTTCTGCCTGTTTCAGGATATTTAGTGCCAGTGTCAGTTTATCCGCTTTTCCCAAAGGCAGAGTTTTCCCTCTGGAGATAAAGGTGATATCGTTGTCCGTCGTTCCGAAACTGCCGGCATCCTTCAGCAGGTTATAGCAGACCGCATCGATCTCTTTTTGTTCCAAGAGTCCTTTCGCATTTGCAAGACCGTTTTGCTCATCCATTTCCGCTTTAAAGCCAATTACCGTTACCCCGTCCTTGTTAAGCGAGGAGAGGATATCCGGTGTCTGTTTGAGCTCAAGATTCCACTCCTCTCCAAGCATCGATTTCTTCATCTTGCCGTTTTGAGGGTATTTGGGTGTGTAGTCCGAGACTGCCGCCACCATGAAAAGAAACGGCCTTTTCTGGATCAGTGCTATTGCATCAGGGGTATTGAGGCTGGCTCTGCTCATCTTTCCTTTTTTGGCTACACGCAGTGCATCCTGGGTATAGTCAAGAAGTTCCTCCGTGCTCTCCACGTCGATCGTATAGATATCCCCGGGCAATCCTTCGTTCCCCGTCGAGGTGATATAGCAGACATCTGCCCCTTTGAGATAGAGGCTCAGGGCAACCGCCTGTGCCATTTTGCCCGACGAGAAGTTGCTGATATAGCGCACTTCATCGATCTTTTCTCGCGTACCGCCGCCGGTGACCACCACACGCCGATTTTCCCAGAACGGTTCTTTGAGCAGGGTTTTGGCTGCGGCATAGAAGATCTCCATGGGCTCTGCCAGCGCACCGCTTCCGGTATCTCCGCAGGCAAGGCGTTTTTCCTGCGGCTCTACGATAGCATAGTCGTTGAGTTTGAGCATTTTGATCGAACCGGTGGTGTAGTGATTGCTGAGCATCTGTGTATTGGCTGCCGGTGCCACGACGATCGCTCTGCTGTAGGCGAGGGCGGTTTGGGTCAGGATATTGTCTGCGATCCCTTTGCTCAGCTTGTTGATCGTGTTTGCCGTCGCGGGTGCGATCACGAAGAGATCGCACTTTTTCCCGATCTCGATATGGTTGAGTTCGCTGCTCCAGCTTTCGCTGCTCTCTGTCAGTACAGGGTTGCGTGTCAGTGCTTCAAAGGTAAGCGCTGAGACAAAACGTTCGGCTGCAGGGGTCATCACCACATGGACGTCGGCCTCCGCTTTGACAAAGAGTCTGGCAAGATCGCAGGCTTTGTATGCCGAGATGCTTCCTGTGACGCCGAGAAGTACCGTTTTGCCTTTGAGATTGAGCTGCATTATTTTTCTCCAAAGAATCGATAAAAGAAGTTTTTGATCGTCTTCATCGGCGTACGGGACATCGCTAGCTCGCCTTTGGCGACATCTTTTGTGATCGTGCTTCCTGCCGCGATGAGTACATCATCCTCGATCGTTACCGGAGCGATCAGCTGTGTATCCGAGCCGATAAAGACATTTTTGCCGATCTTTGTCTGGTACTTCTTTTTGCCGTCATAGTTGCAGGTGATTGTCCCTGCACCGATATTGGTTCCCGTGTCGATCGTTGCATCTCCGAGGTAGGCAAGATGCCCGGCCTTGACCCCGGTGAGCGTGGATTTTTTTACCTCCACGAAGTTTCCGATATGGGTATGTTTGAGGATTGAGCCCGGTCTGACACGTCCCATCGGCCCCACGGACGAGCCTTCGATCACTGAATCTTCGATCACGGAGTGCGCTTTGATATGCGCCTCTTTGAGCAGGGAGGCTCCATGGATGGATACACCGTTTTCCAGGATACATTCCCCTTCGAAAGTCGCACGTGCATCGATAAAGATCGTCTGAGGCAGCCGCATGATGACCCCCTCTCTCATCCAGTGGTTGCGGATGCGCGTCTGCATGATCTCTTCGGCGTGTGCCAGATCCAGTTTGGAGTTGACCCCCTTGAACTCCTCCTCTTCGACGAAGACAGGGTGTACGGTCTTCTCTTCCTCCACCGCCATTTTGATGATATCGGTCAGATAGTATTCCGCCTGCGCATTGTTATTGTTGAGTTTCGGGATATAGCGTTCCAGAAGTTCGCTGTCGACCGCATAGACGCCGGCATTCACGCTTTTTACCATAAGTTGTTCGGGAGTACAGTCTTTTTGCTCTACGATCTCCTTGACATTGCCCTCTTCGATGATCACACGGCCGTATCCGCTCGGGTTTTCCAGTGTGATGACCGACATATTGATCTCTGCATCGCCTGCAGTCAATGCTTCAAGTGAGGATTTTGTCACCAGCGGCATGTCGCCGTTGAGGATCAGGGTGCGTTCATGGCGGGTTTGTATCCCCTTCATTGCTCCGCCTGTACCGGGAAAACGTTCTGCATCCTGGATGTGGAACTGAATCCCCTGATAGACCGCTTCTATCTCCTCGCGGATTCGTTCAGCCTGATGGTAGAGTACCACAGTGATATCAGTGGAGATCTCCCTCGCAGCGTCTATCGCATGAAAAAGCATCGGTTTTCCCGAGATTGTATGAAGGACTTTTGGCATTGAGGATCTCATCCTTGTACCCTGTCCTGCTGCTAATATGACCACACTGATAGACATCTTCTGCCCCTTTTTGCTAGAATTACATGAAAATTTATAGTATCGTGATTATATCGAATTAATTTAAAGGCAGCGAAGTGATATGTAAACATTTTGGAACGTGCGGCTCCTGTGGGCTTTATGAGAAAAGTTATGCGCAGCAGTTGGAAGACAAACAAGAGAAGGTCTCAACACTTTTGGCCCCTTTTTACAGTGGAGCGCTGGAGGTCTTTGACTCCCCCGATTCACACTACCGCGCCAGGGCGGAGTTCCGTATCTGGCATGAGGGGGAGAGATGTGATTATGCGATGGGAAATATCGAGAAAAACGGCGCGGTGACGATCGAGGAGTGCCCCAAAGTGATAGTGCCGATCGAAAAACGTATGTGGAGTCTGCTGGAGAGGATCAATGCTTCATCAGGGGTATTAAAAAACCGTCTCTTTGCCGTAGAGTTCCTGGCGACCACCACGGATGAGTGCCTGATCACGATGCTCTATCACCGCAAGCTCGATGAAGCGTGGAGAGAGGAGGCGAGGATCCTGGAGCAGGAGCTGGGTGCCAAGATCCTGGGGCGCAGCCGTAAGCAGAAGGTGGTGATCAGCGAAGAGTTTGTCACAGAAGAGCTGCAGATAGACGGCAAGCCTTTTCGGTATGTGCAGTATGAGAGCGGATTTACCCAGCCCAATCCTCAGGTAAACGTGAAGATGATCGAGTGGGCGATCAGGCAGGCGAAGAAGGTCGGGCAGGGAGACTTTCTGGAGAGCTACTGCGGCCTGGGGAATTTTACCCTGCCGCTTTCGCACTATTTCGAGAAGGTATTGGCAACGGAGATCTCCAAGCGTTCGATCCAGGCGGCACTGCAGAACTGCGCACTGAACCATATCGAAAACATCACATTTGCCAGACTCGCTTCCGAGGAGATGACCGAAGCGCTTCAGGGCAAAAGGGAGTTTAACCGGCTTCAGGGGATCGATCTTAAAAGCTATGATTTCAGTACGGTACTGGTGGATCCGCCCAGGGCAGGGCTGGATGAGGGGACCATTGCGCTTATCAGCGGCATTGAAAATATCATCTATATCTCGTGCAACCCCGAGACGCTTGCACGTGACCTCGAGACACTGACCCAGACACATGAGGTCATAGAAGCAGCGATCTTTGATCAGTTTCCGCACACCGATCATGTGGAGAGCGGTGTATTCCTGAAGAAAAAATAGCCGTTTACGCTTTGTTGATGCTTGCCTGTTAAGATGGAACTATCCAAAACAGGTAAGGCGGACCATGCGTATATTCACACTTTTTTCGCTACTTTTTTTTCTGCTCATCACACCGGGGGTTGCAAAAGACTATACCCAGAAACGTGAAGTGAAGGTGTTTATCGACCGGATGGTCAAAAAATACAGGTTCAACAGATCCTATCTCAATCGTCTTTTCAGGGATGTTGATTTCCAGAGAAAAGCGCTGGCGATCTATGTCCCCTCCTACAGGGAAAAGGCCAAACCCAGAAAAAGTGCGAAAAAACAGGGCTCATGGGACAGATATGAAGAGATATTTCTCAAAGAGACCAAAGTGCAAAAGGGTGTGGCGTATCTGCATCAGCACCGTAAATCCTTTCAAAAAGCCTACAGAGAGTTTGGGGTGGAGCCCGAATATATCGCTGCGATCATCGGTATCGAGAGCCACTACGGGGTCAATACCGGCAAATATCCCACTTTTGACACGCTCACCACACTGGCCTTTGAACCGCACAGAAGGCAGAAGTTCTACCGATCCGAACTCCAGGAGTTTCTTCTGATGACACGAAGAGAGAGGGTAAACCCCAAACGTGTCAAAGGTTCTTATGCCGGTGCGATAGGGCTGGGGCAGTTCATGCCGAGCAACTACAAAACCTTCGTGGTCGATTTCAACCGTGACGGGAAAAAGCGGATGCATCATCCTGTGGATGCGATCGGAAGTATTGCCTACTACCTCAAGCGTCATGGATGGAAACGCGGAAAGCCGGTTGCGGTGAGGGTCACCTATCCGGGTAAACGCTACAATGGCAAAAAAACTGGCTACAGACACCGGTATCATCGAAAGTCGCTTAAAAACATCTATCCCAAATCAAAATTCAACTACAAAGGAAAGGTGCATCTGGTAAAACTGCAGCGTTTTCAGTATGATGAGCTTTGGTACGGTACGAAGAACTTTTATGTGATCACCCGGTACAACCACAGTAACTACTATGCCATGGCAGTCTATCAGCTGGCACAAAGGCTCAGGGAAGGATATAGGCAAAAATACGGGAGAAGTCTTTGAAAAAGCTTCTCCTGAAGGTTTAAAGGATTGGGAGCTACATCATAAGTTTCTGGTGTTCGACTTTTGTACAGTAGTTCTGGACAACTTTCATCCCGGCATCTTTGGCTTTCTGTGCAGCGGCATTGTTGACCAGCCCGATCTGCCCCCAGAATACCTTGACATCGCCGCGTTTGATACATGCATCCACGATCGCATCAAATGCATCAGGTTTTCTGAAGATATCCACCATATCGATCTCAAACGGGATCTCCGCCAGTGAATGATAGACCTTTTCTCCCAGGATCTCATCTTCTTTCGGATAGACCGGTACGATCTTGTATCCGGCATTCTTGAGGTATCTTGCGACCATGTTGCTTGCCTTGCTCTCGTCAGGCGAAAGTCCCAGGACCGCAATCGTTTTGACGCTTTCAAAAATCTCCCTCATCTCCTCTTTGTTGCTGTTTACTGTCGGAAATTCACACTCCATACTTCTTCCTTAATTGAATTTGATATAATTTGGGCATTATTACTTAGGATAGTTAATGTTAGACTTAAAAGAGATAGAAAAAGCCTATGAAAGAGTATCGGGTGTGGTACATCGTACCCCTTTCAGCCATGCCCCTATATTAAGCCATAAGAGCGGTTTTAAAGTATACCTTAAAAAAGAGAACCTTCAGCGTACCGGAGCCTTCAAGCTGAGAGGGGCATTCAACAAGATCGCTTCATTGATGGAGTCCGGTGGGGTTACCGGTGTGGTGGCTGCCAGTGCGGGGAACCATGCGCAAGGGGTTGCCTACTCTGCATACCATTTCGGGATCGCTGCTACGATCGTAATGCCCGAGTCGACACCCCTGACCAAAATACAGGGGGTCAAGGAGTTTGGTGCTTCGGTCATTTTGCACGGTACAAACTATGATGAGGCTTATGCCCATGCGATAGCATATGCCGAAGATAAAGGGCTGAGTTTTGTCCATCCTTTCGCCGATGATGAGGTGATGGCTGGTCAGGGTACGGTTGCTCTGGAGATGCTGGAGGATATCAAAGATCTGGACGCGATCGTTGTACCGGTCGGTGGAGGCGGGCTCATCAGCGGGATCGCTACCGCAGCCAAAGCACTCAAACCCGATATCAAGATCATCGGGATTTCTGCCGAAGGTGCACCAGCGATGAAAAAATCCTATGATGCCAAAAGAGCGATCGATACGGCCAGTGTGAGAACGATTGCAGACGGTATCGCTGTACGGGATACCTCCCCCGTGACGCTTGCCTATATCCTGAAATATGTGGACAGGTTCGAGACGGTGTGCGAAGATGAGATCGCTGCAGCGATACTTTTCCTGCTTGAGAAGCAGAAAGTACTGGTTGAAGGAGCAGGTGCTGTCGGTATCGCCGCACTGATGCATGGCAAACTCGATCTCCCTTCCGGTGCCAAAGTGGGCGTTGTGCTCAGCGGAGGAAATATCGATGTGACGATGCTCTCCCTGATTATCGAAAAAGGTCTGGTCAAGAGCAGCCGGAAGATGAAGCTATCGGTACTGATGGTTGACAAACCGGGCTCATTGATGCATTTTACCGAACTTCTGACAAAGGTCGGTGCGAATATCGTACAGATAGGATATGACAGAACTTCTATCGATCTGGAGTTTGGGGATGCGACGGTCTCCGTGCATCTTGAAACCAAAGGGGTAGAGCACCAGGATCAGATACGCAGGGTACTTACTGAAGGCGGATTCAGTTTCAAAGAAGAGTTTTAGGAATTGTCACACGATTATTTTTAAAGGAATAATGTGATCGCTATAGATTTAGGTTCGAATACCCTCAGAGTCGTTCAGTTGGATTGCGAAAAATCACAGTTCATAGCCGAGTATGAAAAGATCGTCAAGACCGCTGATGGTTTGTCGGCTACGGGAATAGTGGCTGATACGGCAGTAGAACGGGTGATTGCGGCGATCCTGGAGGCCAAAATGACGTTTGATTTTGAGAAGCAGGCGCTGAAAGCGGTTGCGACCGAGGCGATACGAAAAGCGGCAAATGCCCAGGCAGTGCTTGAGAAGATCAAAAAGGAGACGGGTGTCGATTTTGAGGTGATCAGCGGTGAGGAGGAAGCAAGGTTGACCCTTCTTGCAGTGAAGCACAGACTTTCACAGCTGCACTACGCTTCCCGGAACTTTGTTGTGGTTGATATCGGCGGGGGGTCGACAGAATTGATCTTTCATTATGAGGGTGAGGTGGTCGTCAGAAGTTTTCCCATCGGTATCGTGACGATGGCACAACGCTACAAAACACTTGAAGCGATCCGACAGGTACTCCCGGATGCGATGCTTGGTATAGAGAAGTTCTGCGCAGAGATGTTTGCGACAAAAGGAGAGCTCCATGCGCTGGTTGCGACTGCGGGTACTCCGACCAGTGTAGCGGCAATGAAACTGGGGCAGACCTATGCCACCTACGATGCAAAAAAAATCAACGGGGTGACACTGACGGTTGATGAACTTGATTTCTATCTGGAAAAACTGCTTGCCATGCCGTTTGACAAACGCGAAGAGACGTGCGGCACGGGACGTTCGGATCTTATAGCCGCAGGCATCCTGATCTTCAAACAGCTTTTCGGTATTCTAGAATGCGACAGGTGTATTGTCATAGATGACAGTCTGCGTGAAGGGGTTGCGCTGGCGGGGTGCAGGGATAGGTTGCTAAAGTAAATGCCCTCTCATCTGGCCTAACAAGTAAAATTCCCGCTCTGCTTATGCTATTTATCGTTGGGACCATACTGTACAATCGATTTTCCTCTATTTGCTTTCATAGTCTAAAGAGACCTTTTCCCTACAGATGAAAGGAGAAAAATGCAGTAAAATGAAAATAGAAATCATTATTAAGTGTTTATAAAGATAATAATAGTTATCATTTTTATTCAATAACACAAATCATTAAAGGGTAACAATGAAATTGTCATTATCGGTAGCAGCTTCAGTATGTCTGGTTACGGCTTTGCAGGCTACGGAAGTTTTGGAAGCGATCAGCATTACTGGGGTAAAAGAGAGCTTGCAAAAAGCAGGAAAGCTGAAAGATACGATAGAAAAAACAGAGGTGATTGATAAAAAACAGATGGATCAGAAACAGGTCACCTCTTTGGTTGAGGCGATAGAGGACAGCGCAGGGGTGGACGTGACGACCAACTGTTCCATGTGCGGAATCAAAAGAGTCATGCTTAACGGAATGAAGGGGGAGCATACAACAGTCTTGTCCGACGGGATACCGTTCCACTCTACGGTGTCAAGTTATTATGGGATGGATGCATTGGGGGTATCTGATGTGGATAGCATTGAGATTGCCAGAGGAAGCGGTGCGAGCTTAACTTCTCCCGAAGCAATAGGAGGGACGATCAACATCGTCTCTAGAAGTGCAAAAGAGAACCGCTCGGAATTTGATTTCGCGGTAGGAGAGCAGGGGTACAAGCTGGGAAGTTTTGTCGCTGAAGGGGTGAGCGATGACAAAAAAACCGGTGTGGTACTTTCGGGTAACTACAGCAACTACGACCAGGTAGACAATGACCATAACGGTGTCAATGAAGCCCCAAAACTCGAAAACAAACTCTTCTCGATCAAGGTATCCCGTGAGCTGACAGAGAAAGATATGGTCGATGTAAGGGTTTCCCATTCGGAATCCGATGTTTTTGGTGGACCGATGGTCAGCAAATCGCTTGCCTACGCGCAGTGGGGGGCTACCGGCAGCGCAGAGCCCTCTTTTGAAGGTGGAGATGTAAACAACCGTTACAATGGCGACCCGATGGGAACACTTGAGAGCATCAACACGACACGCGATGAGGTGCTTGCCAAATGGCTGCATAGAGGAGATGAACTCACGCTCGAGACGACCCTTGCCTATGCCAATGCGAAGCAGACCTCCATGTATGAAGGGACGGACTACGACAATGAAGATGAGACCTATTTTGCAGATTTCAAAGTTTCTCAGCTTTTAAATGAGAGTCATCTCCTGACCTATGGATTGGATATCAAGGCAGAAGATATGGACGGGACATCAACCAAGTTTACTCCCAGCCCGGGCTCAAACGGCGAAGATGACTTCAGGTACCGCTCATACGGGCTCTATCTGCAGGATACATGGATGATGAGCGAAAAAGCCGAGTTGAACCTGGCGCTCAGAGGATCCAAGATCACCACCGATTTTACGGGTCAGTTGCTGAAAAAAAATGAGATAGACAAGCTGATTGTCGTACCAAGGCTGCACTTCAGATACAACCATAATGATCATTTCGTCTCAAGATTGTCTGCAGGACAGGGGTACCGTTCTCCACTGACATTTTTTGAGTCGGAGCACGGGATCATCGGAGATGAGGGATTCGGTATGGCAGTCGATGAGATAGAGAGATCCAATAACCTCACCTATGCACTCTCCTATGAGAGTAACAAGATGAGTGCCACAGGAAGCTTCTCCTATACCGATGTGAAAAACCTGGCATATATCGGCGAAGATGCAAGCGGCAGACCGACGTTGTTCAGTTATCATGAGAGAACAGCTGTCATGAATGCCGATCTGATGGCAAGCTATCAGTTGACACCGGCGTTCAATATCACGACAGGTATTGAGTACTACCGCTATGATGAGGACTATAAAGCGCTGCTCTTTATCGCACCGGTCGAAACGCAGGCGCGTATCGCACTGGATTATGAGCACAACGGCTGGGACGGGTATATCCAGACCACATGGACCGCTTCGAGGGATCTTGCCCCTTACGGATATAGCGACAGATACAACGATGAGGCATTGAGTAGTCCAAAAAGTACAAAAGCGCCTGCCTTTGCAGTCGTGGATGCAAAAATTTCGAAGGAGATTACAAAAAACTTTACGTTCTATGTCGGTGTGAAAAACCTCTTTGACTATGTCCAGACGGATAAAGAGTCTCCGCTATTGTACGATGATGCCGGAGAATATGATGTCGGGCACATCTGGGGGCCGCTCAGAGGCCGTATGACCTATGCGGGTATCCAGGCCAAGTTTTAATCACTTCCTCCTCTCTGAGGAGAGGAGAGACATTCTCTCTTTATTCTCTCGAAGTGTCGGTAGATAACATAAGATTTTTATACGCTTTTCAATAGAGTAGTCTTCTCTAAACAAAGATTTTAATTAAGACATTTTTTATCCTATTTTGCTATAACTAGCTTGTTCAAACCTCTTTTTTGCTATAATCGGAGGAAATTTAAAAAATGGAGTGTGTAATCATGCAGATGAGTGGTGCACAGATGGTGTGTGAGGCGATCATCGCTGAGGGTACAAAGACCGTTTTCGGTTACCCGGGTGGTGCGATCATGCACGTGTATGATGAGATATACAAGCAAAACGGGTTTGAACATATTCTGACCCGTCACGAGCAGGCAGCCGTACACGCGGCTGACGGGTATGCCAGAGCGACAGGTGAAGTCGGTGTTGCGATGGTAACCAGCGGGCCGGGATTTACCAATGCGGTGACAGGACTGGCAACCGCATATATGGACTCGATTCCCATGGTCGTTATCTCAGGGCAGGTGCCACTTTCGCTGATCGGTACGGATGGATTTCAGGAGATCGATGCGGTAGGTATCTCACGACCTTGTACAAAACACAATTTCCTGGTGCGTACACTTGAAGAACTTCCGCGTATTCTCAAAGAGGCATTTTACCTCGCCAGAACGGGAAGGCCGGGACCGGTTCTTGTGGATATCCCCAAAGACATTACCGTGGATATCGGCGAATTCGTCTATCCCACAGAAGTCAACATCCCTACCTACAAACCGACATACAAAGGCAACAGACGCCAGATTGAAAAAGCTGCCGAGGCGATCAAAAAGTCGAAAAAGCCATTGCTTTATGTTGGTGGGGGAGCCGTGCTTTCTGGTGCCTATCTGCTGGTCAGGGAGTTGGTGGAGAAGACGCAGATCCCTGTAGTTGAGACATTGATGGCAAGAGGGGTCATGGGCGCAGGAAACCCGCTGCTTCTCGGGATGCTCGGGATGCACGGAAACTATGCTTCCAATATGGCGATGAGTGAGACCGATCTGGTGATCTCCCTGGGTGCGAGATTTGACGACAGGGTTACGGGTAAACTCTCAGAATTCGCCAAATATGCGGATATCATCCATGTCGATATCGACCCTGCGAACATCGCAAAACTGGTGGATGTCGATTATCCGATCGTCGGAGATATCACGCAGGTACTGGAGGATTTGATCCCATTGCTTGAGGATGTCAATACGGACCGTTACCAGGCGTGGAGAGAGATACTCAGACGTTATGACGAACTCCATCCGCAATCTTTTGTAGACAGCGACAAGGAGATCAAGCCGCAGTGGGTGATCGAACGGATCGGTGAACTTGTCGGTGAACAGGCGATCATCACTTCCGATGTAGGCCAGCACCAGATGTGGGCTGCACAGCACTATCCGTTTGACAGGCCGCGCCAGTGGATCAACTCCGGCGGTCTGGGAACGATGGGATTTGGTTTCCCCGCAGCGATCGGCGCGAAAGTAGCTTGCCCTGAAAAGACGGTCATCAACATCACAGGTGACGGATCGATCCTGATGAATATGCAGGAGCTTGTGACGGCGGCCGAGTACAAAACACCGGTCATCAATGTGATCTTGAACAACCAGTTCCTGGGGATGGTGCGCCAATGGCAGAGTTTCTTTTATGAGAAACGTTTCTCTGAAACCGACCTCACGTTCCAGCCGAACTTCAAGAAGCTGGCTGAAGCTTGCGGCGGTATCGGATATGACGTGACGACTAAAGAGGAGTTTGATGCGGCACTGAAAGATGCGATCGAAAAAGACCAGGTATGTTTCATGAACGTTGCGATCAGCCGTTTTGAGAACGTACTTCCGATGGTACCGGCAGGCGGGGCACTCTTCAATATGATGTTGCCGCAGAAGAGCGAAAACGATAAAGGAGAGAAGTAATGAGTTTGGAAAATGAAAGACGTGTTATCTCAGTGATCGTTATGAACGAAAGTTCGGTCCTTGCACGTGTCACTTCACTCTTTGCCGCACGCGGATACAATATCTCTTCGCTGACAGTCGCTCCAATACCCAACAGCGATATGTCCCATATCACGATCGAGACACAGGGCAGTCCCCGGGTGATGGAACAGATCACCAAACAGCTGCACAAACTGATCCCTGTCTATAAGGTAATCGAACATGAAGAGATGGTTGAAAAAGAGATGGTGCTGGTCAAGTTCCCGATCGCAGAAAACCTGAGTGACATCGCTGCGCTCTGCAGCGCGTACAATGGCGGTATCGTGAATGTAGGGACGGAAATGGTGATCGCCATGGTAGCGGATGAGCCGTGCCGTATCAGACATTTTATCGAGGCGACAGAACGTTATAACCCGATCGAGGTGGTTCGTGGCGGTGTGGTAGCTATCGAGCGTTAAGTAACTTTTACTTTCCTGCGCTTTACTCTCGTTCCCGACGTCTCATTGGGAATGCGCCCTGACCGAAGGGAGGAAGTGCCCTTGGGGTGCCTATATCGGTGATATACACTTAACCTGTTTGTTCCTGCTTTTAAAATTTTAACGATGCACCCCTTCTCAAAAGAGTGGACAAACGAAGAATATTTAACAGAAAGGATTTTCTGATGACCCATACACTCTCCCAGATTGCACAGAAGATAGGCGTCGAATATCACGGAAAAGATATCGACATTACAGGCCTTCATACCCTGAGTGAAGCCACCCCTTCCCAAATCAGCTTTTTCAATGACAAAAAATATGCCTCGCAGCTTCCTCACACAAAGGCTGCCGCAGTATTGATCGATGAAAAATATGCAGGGCTGCTGCCCGAAACAACGATCGCACTGATCACGGATGAGCCTTACCTGAAGCTGGCATTGGCCTCAAAGTTTTTTGCACATAAAATGTCAACAAAGAGCGAAGCGCCTACAACCGGTGAGGGATGTGATATCGATACCAGCGTGAGGTTCGGGCAAAATGTCGTGCTTGGAGAAAATGTGACGATCATGGCGGGATGCTATATCGGGGATCATGTCACGGTCGGCTCAAATACCCTCATCCACCCCAATGTAACACTCTATTACCACACAAAGCTGGGAAGCGGGTGCATCATACACAGCGGAACGGTGATAGGAAGTGACGGCTACGGGTTTGCCCATACAAGGATGGGAGAGCATGTCAAGATCTACCAAAACGGGAATGTGATCATTGAAGATGAGGTAGAGATAGGGGCTAACTGTGCTATAGACAGAGCAGTATTCGGATCTACTCTGATAAGAAAAGGTACAAAACTGGATAATCTCATCCAGATCGCACACAACTGTGAAGTGGGTGAACATTCACTGCTCGCTTCACAGGTGGGGTTGGCAGGTTCGACAACCACTGGCCGTAATGTGGTGATGGGCGGGCAGAGCGCATCGGCAGGACATCTGCATATCGGTGATTTCAGTACCATTGCAGGAAAGAGCGGCGTGACGAAGTCCCTTGAGGGCCGTAATACCTATGCCGGATTCCCCGCGATAGACCATAAGCTCTGGCTGAAAATGCAGGCAAAAATCTCTGGACTTTTAAAGCGTAAGTAGTTATAATCGAATACGTATGAACGTAAAGGAGAATCCTATGAGCGGAAAAGTGACAATGGTAGAAGAGATGGGCCTGGGCGGGACAAAGAATGGAAAGATCACGGTGACAGTGGTCGAGGAACCCTATGGAGAAGGGAGCGATAGCGTAGCCAGTATCGGGATATCGCTTCAGGCAAATGCAGAAGAGCCTGACTGGAAAGTACATCTTCCCAAAGAAAATATCGATGTAGTGATCGCTGCACTGCAAAAAGCGAAAGCGTCTCTTTAAACTTTTGCTGATGAATGGCTCTGTCCATTCATCTTCTACTCATCGTGCTTCATCACTTTGTATTGATCCAGTGCTCTTTGCATCAAATCCGGGTCAGGTACCTTTCTCCCTGCGATATAGCCGATGATATTGCCATCCTCGTCAAACTTGGGTTTGATCCATACCACAACAAGATAGTATTTCCCTTCACTTGTCATATTTTTTACATAACCTTCCCAGTAGTTCCCCTGCTTGATTGTTTCCCACATCCCTTTGAATGCAGCTTTGGGCATATCCGGGTGTCTGTTGATATTGTGCGGGGCACCAATCAGCTCTTCTTTTGAGTAGCCTGTCAACTCTCTGAACTTACGGTTGGCATAAGTGATGATACCAGCAGGGTCTGTCTCTGTGATCATGACACCACCGTCAAACGGTACTTCTTCGTCTATCGGATCAGGTTTGGTGATCTCTTTACCCGTTTTTATATTTTTGATTGTTTGACCCATATGATAAGCTCCTGATGAATGGTCATTGTAACAAGAGATTGGGAATAGATAGTGATACTTCAGTGAGATAACTATAGACGCTATGATGACACTCTATCTCCTCACTATGCCTCAGTATCTCCCACCTCTTTCATAAACTTTATTAATATTTAAATGATACCATCTTATACTTATGTGTGTGTGAAATCAGAGGATTTTTTTGCAACCTTCGCTACAATACGCAATAATCTCTAGAAGCTGTTTTATCAGCTGCTCAGAAGGAAAATTTTTGTCTACAGTTGAAACAATAAAATCAATTTTGAATGAACGTATTTTGATCATCGATGGTGCGATGGGGACACAGATACAGGATCTTGAAATCCCGAATGAAGCCTGGATCGATGACAAAGGAAATACGCAGGAGGGCTGTAACGAACTCCTGATCGATACAGCCCCAGATCTTATCAAGCGTATCCATAAACGTTATGCGATGGCCGGCGCAGATATGATCAAGACCAACACCTTCGGTACAATGCCCTGGGTTTTGGATGAGTATGGAATGGGAGAGCGTGCCTATGAACTCTCCAAAAAAGGGGCGGCGCTCGTCAAAGAGATTTGCGAGGAGTACAGCACGGAAGCCCAACCCCGGTTTGTACTCGGTTCTATCGGACCGGGGACAAAACTTCCTTCGCTGGGGCATATCCATTACGATGAGATGTATGCAGGGTATAAAGAGGTCGCACTGGGATTGATAGACGGGGGATGTGATGTCTTTTTGCTGGAGACCTGCCAGGATCCGCTCCAGATCAAAGCAGCCCTTCACGGATGTGAATCTGCCAATGAAGAGCGGGGCGTCAAACTCCCTATCATGGTCTCTGTGACGATCGAGCTGAGCGGTACGATGCTGATCGGTACGGATGCGACGACGATCGTGACGATCCTTGAGCCTTTTGATATCCTTTCCCTCGGGTTTAACTGCGGTACGGGACCGGACCAGGTCAAAAAGCACCTCAAAACGCTCAGCGAACTCTGCAGTTTTCCTATATCGGTGCACTCCAATGCGGGACTGCCGCAAAACAGGGGAGGGTATACCTACTATCCGATGGGGCCTGATGAGTTCACCCAGAAGCAGCTTGAGTTTACCGAGTTTGACGGGGTAAGCTTCCTGGGCGGATGCTGCGGTACGACACCGCAGCATATTCAGGCACTGAAAAGAGGGGTAGAGGGGCTGAAGCCCAAGGCATCCAGCGGGGCTATCAAACCTTCTATCGCATCGCTCTTCAATACCACGGAGCTCTTTCAGGAGCCTGCGCCGCTACTGATCGGAGAACGCAGCAATGCCACGGGATCGAAAGCCTTCAGGGAACTGATCATTGCGGGCGATTATGAAGGTACGCTGACGGTAGGTCAGGCACAAGTGCGTGACGGGGCACACTGTCTCGATGTCAATGTTGAGTTTGCAGGGCGTGACGGTACGGCAGATATGGCGGAAGTGATGAAGCTCTATAACCAAAAGATAGCGATCCCGCTGATGCTTGATGCGACGAAAGTAAAAACAATGGAAGCGGGACTCAAGTGTATCGGGGGCAAGCCGATCATCAACTCGGTCAACCTGGAAGACGGTGAAAGAAAACTTGATATGATCTGCCGCCTGGCAAAGAAATACGGTGCGGCACTGGTTTGTCTGACGATCGATGAGAAAGGGATGGCAAAGACAACGGAGGATAAGCTGCGTATTGCCGAAAGGTTGTATGACCTTTGTGTGAATCGCCACGGTATCAATCCAAGCAATCTGATCTTTGATATGCTGACCTTTACGGTAGGGTCGGGTGACATTGAGTACCGTGATGCGGCGATTCAGACACTTGAGGCGATCCGTGAACTGCACAAAAGACACCCAGAAGTGGGATCTACGCTGGGGCTTTCGAACATTTCATTCGGTCTGAATGCCAATGCGCGTGTCTTCCTCAACTCGGTCTTTCTGCACCACTGTATACAGGCGGGGATGACTTCCGTGATCATCAATGTCAAGCATATCGTACCGCTGGCAAAGATGAGCGAAGAGGACAGGGAGGTGTGCGAAGAACTTCTCTTCCGCCCGGATGACAACTCTCTCTTCAAGTTTATTGAGCATTTTTCGGACAAGAGTGTCGAGGATAGCGGAAATGATGAAGCCTACGAGGCGATGAGCTCCGAGGAGAAGATCGCACATCTGCTGATGGAGGGTGACAAGGAGCGTATGATCCCGCTGGTCGAAGAGGCACGCCATGAGATACATCCCGACAGGATCGTCAATGAGATCCTGATCGATGCGATGAAGGTCGTAGGTGAGCTCTTTGGTAGTGGGCAGATGCAGCTGCCGTTCGTACTTCAATCTGCGGAGACGATGAAAACAACCGTGGATTATCTCAACCCCTACCTGACCAAACAGGAGAAAGAGACCGATACCACACTGGTGATCGGTACGGTCAAGGGCGACGTGCATGATGTCGGCAAGAACCTGGTGGATATTATTTTGTCGAACAACGGTTTCAAAGTGATCAATGTCGGTATCAAAACGGAGCTTCAGGAGTACCTTGACGTGATGAAGGAGCACAAGGTTCAGGCGATCGGTATGAGCGGGCTGCTGGTGAAGTCAACGGGTGTGATGAAGGAGAATCTTGAAATCATGGCTGAACAGGGGATCGAGATCCCGGTATTGCTGGGGGGCGCTGCATTGACACGCGGGTTTGTGGATGACTTCTGCCGCCCTGTTTATAAGGGGCCGATCTTCTACTGCCGTGATGCCTTTGACGGCGTGGTGGCAATGAGCCGTATCGAAAAGTATAATGAAGATCCAAGTGTCGGGCTTGATACAAGGCTTGCCGGAGACATGGTCAAGCGTGAAGAGAAGGTCAAAAAGAAGGTGGTGATCCCTCCGTTCGAAGAGATCAAGATGCCTGAGCGTGTAGCGATACCGACACCGCCGTTCTGGGGAAGACGTGTACTGACCAAAGAGAATCTGGATATCGATATGATCTACGAGTGGGTCAATACCCGTTCTGTTTTCAAGATGCACTGGGGATATAAATCCAAGGGAATGACCAAAGAGGCATACCAGAAGCTGCTGGATGAGACGGTCATCCCGGCTTACGAGCGCCTGAAGCGTGAGTTTAAAGAGAAAGATCTGTTTGATCCGACGATCATCTACGGCTACTACCCGTGCAGAAGCAATGACCAGGAGCTGCTGATCTTTGATGAGAGCGAAGGGTGGAATGTCGACGCTAACGCAAATAGAGAACCGCTGTATGAAGTGGTAGGCAGAGCCGTAACGCAGTTCAGTTTCCCAAGACAGGGGAGAAAACCGCACCGTGCACTGAGCGACTTCTTCGCGCATGAGAGACACGATGTGATCGCCCTGAGCTGTGTGAGCGCCGGAGCGAAGTTCAGTGCCTATGAAAAAGAGCTTTATGATGCAGGGAAGTACCTGGAGTACAACCTGGTACACGGACTCTCTGTGGAACTTGCCGAAGCGCTGGCTGAGGTCGTACACAAGCAGATACGTATGGACCTCGATATCCTCAGGGAAGATGAGGGAGCGACACTGAGGGATGTACGTATGAACCGTTACCAGGGGGCACGCTATTCATTCGGGTACCCGGCCTGTCCTGACCTTGAACAGAGCCGTCAGCTCTTTGACCTGCTCAAGCCTGAAGAGTACGGAATAGAGCTGAGCGAGACCTTCCAAATCGTACCTGAACAGAGTACGACGGCACTGATCGTGCACCATAAAGAAGCGACCTACTATTCAATTTAATTAAAAAAGTGGGGAAGAGATATTCCCTCGTTACACCTTTCCCAAGGTGTAATGAACTCACGGAAGTGGAGACTTTAGTCCCACAATTATTCTTTTTACACGAAAAAATTGTTTTTTTCAGGGGTTTTAGTAATCTTTGAGTTAAAAACTGAAAAATATTGCATTTTTCGGTGGGGCTAAAGCCTCCACTTCCAAATTATTACAGGTTCTTTCACAATTTCTCCCAAGGTGTAATGAACTTCAATATTAGCCTCATTCCCGACTTTTTAATGAGAATGAAGGGAAGTTTCCTGTTCATTTTTTTCTTTGTTGATGTGACAAAGAAAAAGAACGAACCAAAAAAAGAAAACACAAATAGCTGTCGCTATCATTCACTCCCATTAAATGCGTAACTTTTAATTGATCAAAATATTGTGATTTACTTTATGAGGATAGAGTTCGCCATAAAACGTAATTCACTCCATTAAAGAAACTCCATTATAATTCCTGACAATCATTTTCATAACAGCAAGGAATATAAATTCATGGTACAAACGATACAAAGCGATATTATCGATACACTGAAGTCAGAGCTCAATGAACACCCGGTCTATAAAGCGGTGGAAACGATAGAAGATCTGAGATGTTTTATGGAACATCATGTCTTTTCTGTATGGGACTTTATGTCACTGGTGAAGTACCTGCAGGCAGTGATCGCTCCTAGCCGCTCCCCGTGGGTACCGCCCAGCGAGCCTGACCTGTGCCGTTTTATCAATGAGCTGGTGTTGGAAGAGGAGGCTGACGAGATGCCGGACGGCAAAAGCTTTTTGAGCCATTTTGAGATCTACCTGCTTGCGATGGAGGAGATCGGTGCAGATACCACCAGGATCAGAAGATTTGTGGATACCGTAAAGAACAGTGGAATCGAAGAGGCATTGCGTCTGCCGGATATCCCTGAAGCCAGCAGAACGTTCACGACGACGACTTTCAGTTTTATCAATGAAAATGAGCCCCACAAGGCTGCTGCTGCTTTGGCCTTGGGTAGAGAGCACATCATCCCTGTGATGTTCAAAGGGATACTCAAAAACATGCGCATCAACAAAAAACAGGCACCGATGTTTCACTACTATCTGGAGAGACACATCCATCTGGATGAAGGATTCCACGGTCCCCTTTCTCTGAGACTTTTGAACAAGCTGTGCGAAGAAAATGCACAGAAGGTAGAAGAGGCAGCGGATGCGGCGAAACTGGCTGTCACTGCACGGATCGCATTTTGGGACGGTGTATTAAGAGAGATCGCTTAGTATAGGCATAAAGGTATACTTTCAATAAAAAAGTATCATTCCAAAAAGGAGCATAGATGACACTTAAAAAAGGCAGATACAGACACTACAAAGGCAATGAGTATGAGGTCCTGGATATCGCACGGCACTCTGAGACAGAGGAGTGGATGGTCGTCTACCGTACCTGCTACGGCGATAGAAGTCTGTGGGTACGGCCCTATGGGATGTTCGTGGAGAAGGTGGAGATTGATGGGAATATGGTGGAGCGTTTTGCCTACATCGGGGACTAGATCCCTTCCACTCTTCTCGCTTCGAAACTGACCAGTTCCCCCTCTTCAAAACGGAAAAAGATCTCGATGGGACGGCAGCATACTTCGCAATCCTCGATATAGTCACTCACCTCTTCGCTGGGATCAAGTACCATGGAGATCTGCTGCCAGCAGTAGGGACAGGTAAAAAAGTGTTCCATTACTTTTCCTTTTTTCTAAAGAGTTTCGTCAGCCAATCAGGCAGCATGCAGAAGTTGTCACAGTTACCTTGTCTTTCACAGTGTGTGATACGGATGTTTCTGATGAGGAGTATCATAAAGCCTAGGGCAATGAGAAGTTGGACAGTGCCTGCAAGCCACTGGTGGGAGAGAAGGCTCTGGATCGCCAAGACCAGCATCACCAGGGTAATAATAAGACACATTTTTTCTTCTTTTTTTGTGTGATTGTACCGTTTTGCTGTGCAAAATGTGAAGAGTTTAGAGTGAATAGTGAATTGTTTTGGTATGCTTTTTGAAAAAGCTTTTATGAAATTAATACTTATGGTACCGTATACTTCCGTAATTTGTAAAAAAGGATGGATTCATGTCAGCAATTATCAGACACTTTAAAACACTTACACAGATTCCGCACTGCAGCAGGGAAGCAGATAAACTGATGGAATTTCTAGTGGATTTTGGGAAACAAAGAGGGTATGATGTAGAGGTTGATACTGCAAAAAACATTCTGATCCGTAAAGGCACCCCGAAGCTCTGCCTGCAGGCACACTATGACATGGTCTGTATGGGGAAAGCACCCAAGATCGAAACCTATGAAGAAAACGGTGTGATGAAAGCAAAAGATTCCTCGCTTGGTGCAGATAATGGAATGGCGATTGCGATGATGATGGTGTTGATGGATGAAGGTGAGGAACTGGAGTTTCTGATCACTGCTGATGAGGAGGTTGGTTTGATCGGAGCCAATGCATTAGCTTTTGATCTGAAAAGCAACGTCATGCTTAATGTTGATACGGAAGAAGAAGCGGAAGTCTATATCGGGTGTGCAGGCGGCGTGGACATCACTGCATCAAAACAGGATACGTATATCGATGGCGCGGGAGAGTGCTATGAGGTAGCTGTCAAAGGTTTGGCGGGAGGACATTCAGGTGTGGATATCGACAAGGGGATCCCTTCAGCGATCAAGGTTTTGGGTGAGTATCTGCATCAAGAGGGAATCACTCAGTTAGTCAGTCTGTATGCAGGCGAACGCCGCAACTCCATCCCTGCCAATGCCGTAGCGATCGTCTACTCTGAAAAAACGCTTGAAGCAAAAGAGGATGTCAAAACCAGAGTGTTGAAAGAAAAGCCGAAAGTGCTCAAAGAGGGTGCAAAAGCCCTCGAATTGATACACGCTTTCAAGCACGGGGTACACAGACAAAACAAAGAGCTCGGTATCCCCGATACCAGTATCAACCTGGCGATCATTACTACGGATGAAAAAGGCGGAATGCTTATAGAAACCAGTGCCCGTGCAATGAGCGCTCAGGGGCTCAAAGAGATATCCGTTGAGACTGTGGACTTTTTGAAATCATACGATTTTGAAGTGAAGCTTGTGGACAAATATCCATCATGGAAACCTGATGTCAATGAATTTACCCATTTGGTAAGCAAAGAGATGAAAAAGGTTTTTGGCAAAAGTGAAATGGTCGCGATCCATGCAGGGCTTGAGTGCGGGGTGATCGCCGAGAAGTACCCGCAGATGAAATTTGCCTCTATCGGCCCAACGATCCGCTACCCGCACTCCACCAGAGAAGAGGTGGATCTGAAATCTGTTGAGAGGACGTTTGAAGTACTCTTGGGGATAGTAGATACGTTGAAATAGAATAGAGAGAGTAGGCTTATACCTTGAAGCCCTCTTTGCTTTTACAGTACTCTTCAAGAAAACACCCTTCACACTCAGGTTTCAGAGCTTTGCACCTGTACCTTCCGAAGAGTACCATTGCCTGATGGAGCAGATGGAGGTCGGTTTTGAACTTCTTTGTGAGATCCTCTTCCGTTTTGACCGCAGTGTTGGCATCGCTGAGACCCAGACGGTGTGCGACTCGGAATACATGGGTATCGACAGCCATAAGGTTGGCACCGGTATATTCGATCATCACGACATTGGCGGTCTTCTGCCCGACACCGGCAAGTTTGACCAGCTCTTTTTGCTCCAGTGGTACTTCCCCCTCATAGTTCTCGACGACCGACTGCGCCATCTTGATGAGGTTCTTGGCTTTGTTGTTGAAAAACGAGCAGGTGTTGATATAGGACTTTACCTCTTCTAGATCCGCTTTGGCAAGACTCGCCGGATCGGGATAGGCTTTAAAAAGCGCAGGGGTGATGAGATTGACACGTTTATCGGTACATTGTGCAGAGAGCATAACGGCAACGAGAAGCTCATAAAGGTTGCGGTATTCCAGCTCTGTAACGGAATCGGGATAGTGTTCCAGGAAGAGCGCCTTGATCGCTTCGATCTCTTTTCGGGTTGCTTTTTTGACTTTGGCCACGTGAATTAAACCTCTTTCTAACAATATTTCAATAAAATAGTATCTAAATTCGATTGAGAAGCATCCATGCATTAATGTATGATTTACCGATAGGGAGTATACTGCCTCTCATATTTAAAACAGAAGGAAGAATCATAATGTTCAAACTCGCTAAAACATCACTTTTGGTTGCCGCTGCAACCCTTTCACTCTCTGCATCTGACCTGCTTTTGACTGTCAACGGGAAAAACATCACAACAGATGATGCTCAGGTTTTGGTATCAGCCGCTGCTCCCAATGCAAACTATGCTGATCTTAAACCGCAGGAACAGAAGATGATTAAGGAGAGACTGATCGAGAAGGTCCTTTTCGGTGAGCTGGCCAAAAAAGAGGGGATTGAAAATGACCCCGAGTATCAAAAGAGCCTGGAGATGATCAAAAGCGAGCTGGCGATCAATATCTGGATGAAAAAACAGCTGGACAATGTCATTGTAAGTGACAGTGAGGCGAAAGAGTTTTATGAAAAAAACAGCGATAAGTTTGTGCAGGAGGCTACACTTCAGGCAAGACATATCCTGGTAGAATCGGAAAAGGATGCACAAAAGATCATCGATACCCTGAAGTCTCTGCAGGGTAAAGCGCTTCAGGAGAAGTTCATCGCACTGGCAAAAGAAAAATCGACAGGCCCATCTGCGCCTAACGGCGGAGACCTGGGTACTTTCAAAAAAGGGCAGATGGTCCCTTCTTTTTCCGAAGCTGTCTGGGCGCTTGAAGAGGGCAAGATCACCACAAAACCGGTGAAAACACGTTTTGGTTATCATGTGATCTATCTGGAGAAGAAAAATCCGGCATCCAAGGTTGCCTACAATGATGTAAAACCTCAGATCATCGCTACACTGAAACAGAAACAGTTCACTGCCAAGATCCAGGAGATGGCCAAAGAGCTGAAGAAAAAGGCGACGATCGTTGATCCGGGAAAAAAAGAAGAGACTAAATAATCAATCAAAGGAAGAAGAATGAAAAAAAACCTAGTGGGTGCGGGTGTCGCAATACTTATTTCACTATCAGGCCTATCAGCTGATACTCTGAAGAATTCATTGATGTCGGCAGATAAAGACGATACACCGATGGTGAACCTGGATAATCTGAAACTGGACAAAAAAGAGAAGCAGAGCAGATCCGACAGTGCCGTAGTGGCTACAATCAACGGTCAGAATATTACCAAAGAGCAGGCAGACAAGTATCTGGCACTGCGAACACAGGGGCGGGCAACCGATTTTGACAAGTTGTCTAGCGATCAACAGAGACTGGCGCTGATCAATGAGATGGCTGTTCCTAACCTTGCAGCGGTTAAAGCGAATGAAGAGTTGAATGCCGAGGAGAAAAAGGCAGCGATTTCAAGATTTTGGATGCAAAAAAAGCTCTCTACGACAAAAGTGACGGAAGAAGAAGCAAAAAAAGCCTATGACGATTTGATCAAAGCGGTTAAAGAGGCTGCTAAAAAACAGTCAAAAGAAGCACCTAAACTACCGACATTTGAAGAAGCAAAAAGAGAAATTATGCTGCAGCTGGCGCAAGAGAAAATTACCAAAGAGCTCTTGAAAAACGGAAAGGTAAAACTGAAATAACCTAAACACTTTATTTGCAAAAATCGGGTAGAATACGGCGATTAAACTTGATGAAGGAATGAAATGTCTAGAAGAGTAATGGATGAGATCCCTGCAGGTGTCGTGACAGGGGATGATCTCACAAAGCTTTTTCAAATTGCCAAAGAGGAGGGGTTTGCTATCCCCGCAGTCAATGTTGTCAGTACGATGTCTGTCAATGCTGTCATCGAAGCAGCGAAGAAAGTGAACTCGCCGGTGATTATCCAGTTTTCAAACGGCGGGGCAGCCTACTATGCAGGAAAAGGACTTCCGTCAGATGAGGCTGCTATCCTGGGAGCGATCTCGGGCGCGCAGCATGTGCATACCGTTGCAAAAGCTTACGGTGTTCCCGTAGTTCTTCATACGGACCATGCAGCAAGAAAACTCCTTCCATGGATCGACGCACTGCTTGATGCCAGCGAAGCGCATTTTGAAAAACACGGTGTACCGCTTTACTCTTCACATATGCTAGACCTCTCCGAAGAACCGCTTGAAGAAAATATCGCTACGTGCAAAACCTACCTTCAGCGTATGTCCAAGATGGATATGACGCTTGAGATAGAACTGGGTGTAACCGGGGGTGAAGAGGACGGTGTGGACAATTCGCATATCGACAATGCCCTTCTCTACACACAGCCTGAAGAGGTGGCTTATGCCTACGAGGAGCTCGGGAAGATTTCTGAGAAGTTCACGATCGCTGCATCGTTCGGTAATGTACACGGTGTGTATAAACCGGGAAATGTCGTATTGACGCCGAAGATCCTCGATAACTCCCAAAAATATATCCAGGAGAAGTTCGGTACGGCTGAGAAACCGGCAAACTTTGTATTCCATGGCGGATCAGGTTCTGAGCTGGAAGATATCCGCGAAGCGATCGGTTACGGTGTGATCAAGATGAACATCGATACAGATACACAATGGGCTTTCTGGGACGGTGTTAGAAACTATGAATCAGAGTACCATGACTATCTTCAGGGACAGATCGGCAACCCTGAGGGAGAAGAGAAGCCGAACAAAAACTACTATGACCCCCGCAAATGGCTGAGAAGAGGCGAGGAGTATATGGTGGCAAGACTTGAAAGAGCATTTGACGATCTCAATTGTATCAACAGAAACTAAGCAGGGTATTCGTGCTAAATATACCATTTCCCGTCATTCTCGGGCTATAACCCTAGGATGACAAAGAATGACACATCTGAACCTTCCTTCCCCTGTCCAATCACTGATTTTTGAAGATCGGCATTGTTATCTCAAAAGAGATGACCTCCTTCACCCTGATTTCTCCGGAAACAAAGCGCGCAAATTCCATTATTTTTTAACCCATGATTTTCCCGCTGTCAAGAAGATAGTCTCTTATGGTTCATCGCAATCCAATGCGATGTATTCCCTTTCGGTTCTTGCCAGGATGAAAGGATGGGAGTTTGAGTACTATGTCGACCATATCGCCGACTTTTTAAAAGATAATCCCCACGGTAACTATCAAGCAGCATTAAATAATGGAATGTTTTTACAGGTAGGTCGGGGTGTCCCTATCCCGACAATAGATAAAGAAGTACTCTTTATTGAAGAGGGCGGCAGGCAGAAAGAATCAGAGTACGGTATCAAATTACTTGCTGAAGAGATCATCGCATGGCAACAAGAGCAAGGGATAGAAAAGCTCAATATCTTTTTGCCCTCCGGCACAGGGTCAACTGCTTTATATCTTCAAAAAAATTGTTCACTGTTCCCTGCTCCCTGCTCCTTAAAGACGAAGGTTTTTACTACACCGTGTGTCGGAGACAGGGAGTATCTCAGGAAACAGTTTTTAGAGCTGGAGGCAGATGAACAGTATCATCCGATGATTTTGACACTGGAGAAAAAACACCATTTTGGCAAGCTTTATAAAGATAATTATAAAATTTGGCTAAAATTACAACAACAGACGGGAGTGGAGTTTGATCTGCTGTATGATCCGCTTGGATGGCGGGTTTTACTGGAGCATATTGGGCTTTTTGAATCTCCGGTTCTCTATATTCATCAAGGCGGTGTTTTAGGGAATGAGAGTATGCTCCCCAGATACCGGAGGAAATTTCCTTTGGTAAGTGAAGAGTGAACAGATAAGGAATAGCATGAAGATATTTTACAGCAGTGATGATACATTTGAAGCAAATTTTGCCGAGCTTTTGGAACGCGGCAAAATGGATATCGAAGGGGTGACCAGTATCGTCAACGGACTTCTTAAAGAGATCAAAGAGGGTGGAAACAGTGCGCTCAGAGCTCAGATAGCGAAATTTGACAGATGGGAGCCTCAAAGCGATGAAGCGCTGATGGTCTCGACGGAAGATATGGCAAAAGCCTATGATTCGATCGATCCGAAACTCCGTGAAGCACTCCATCTTGCCTATGACCGTATCGAGGCATACCACCAGAAACTGATGCCGAGTACCTGGATGGATGAGGATAAAACGGGCTCTATTCTCGGGCAAAAGGTGACTGCTGTAGACAGAGCAGGGCTGTATATCCCGGGCGGCAAGGCAGCTTATCCGAGTTCGTTGCTGATGAATGTGATCCCGGCGCAGGTGGCAGGGGTAGAAGAGATCGTAGTATGTACACCGACACCCGATAACGAGATCAACGAGCTGCTGCTTGCAGCATGCCACCTCTGCAAAGTGACAAAGGTATTCAAAGTAGGCGGAGCCTCTGCGATCGGTGCCATGGCATACGGAACTGAAACGATCCCGAAAGTGGACGTGATCACAGGTCCTGGCAATATCTTTGTCGCAACAGCGAAGAAACTGGTTTACGGTGAAGTCAATATCGATATGATTGCCGGGCCGTCCGAGATCGGTATCCTGGCTGATGAGAGTGCCAGAGAGGACTACTTGGCGATAGACCTTCTCTCCCAGGCGGAACACGATGAGATGGCAAGCTCAATCCTGATCACGACTGACAGTGAACTTGCAAACAGAGTCAGTGACAAGGTAGAGGCGTTCCTTGGAACACTTTCACGTGAATCGATCGCAAGAAAATCCATCGAGGAGAGAGGAGCGATCATCGTGACTTCTACGATGGAAGAGGCGATCGACCTGATGAATGAGATCGCACCGGAGCACCTTGAAGTGGTGACCAAAGATCCGATGAGCCTGCTTGAGAGCATCAAACACGCCGGAGCGATCTTCCTAGGTGAAAATACCCCCGAACCTGTCGGTGACTATATCGCAGGACCCAACCACACGCTTCCTACAGGCGGTACAGCGAAGTTCTACTCACCGCTCAGCGTAGAGCACTTCATCAAAAAGTCATCGATCATCTCTATGAGCAAGGAAGGAATTCGGGAGATCGGTGAAGCATGTGCCATGATCGCCAATACTGAGGGATTGACGGCACACGAGGAGTCTGTAAGGATTCGTCTAAGAGACTGATTAAATTATTTCTTTAAGAGGGGGAATATCAATGGAAACAAAACCTAGTAAAATAGTGATTATCATCAGTGTCATATTGATGGTTATCAATAGTTACTTTGCCTATCTGTTGGGTGGAGGAAGTATAGGGTATGTTGCAGGTTTTGTTTTTGCTTTGCCACTTCTTATTATAGCTATCAGTTCCATCTTTAAAGTATATAGAAATTGGAGATCAAGATGGTTTATTATATTTAATACCATGTTGGTTACTTCCCTGGCAATTTTTGGGAACTTGCTTTCAATGGCTGATAAATTGAAGTAACTTTTCTCTTTTTTTTCCTTTGACCAGGGTGCACTATGTCTCTTTCCCTCCTGAAAAACCATCAATCTTATAGGTTTTATATGTTCATTTTCTTTTTTTCTCGATGCAAGAAAAAAAGAGAAACGAACCAAAGTCAGCACATGCGGTTTGCGAAGCAAAGACTTCTTCAGAAAAGAAAAAAAGTGCAAAAGACTGACGTATAGTTGGACTTACCATTTGATAGTAATAATTTGTATGTTGAAAAAATTTTTGATGTTTCCTTGTCTTGCTATTGAATCTTAATGTATTTAAAAAGCAGTAACCATCTCATGCTATAATAAGCCAATAAGTATTGAAAGGTATATTTCATGAATCTCATCGGAAACATCACCGGTCCATTCAGCTCGCTTAGTGACAAGCTCAAAGAGCAGATCGATCTGGCTATACAGGAGAGAGCTGTATTGGCACTCAAGTCGGAGCTTACCATGAGACACAAGAGCTTTGATGACTATAATGATGAGGAGTTGGAGATCATGCTCTCTGAAGAGAAACGAAAGATAGCGGACTCTCTAAAGACCAAATCCCTGCTGGCAGTTCTGGCACTGCTTGGCATCAGTCTCGTATAAAGGTGCAAATGAATGGTAAGACAGGTTAGATCATTTATACTTTGGACTCTGATCTATCGTTTTCGCAAAAGACTTACGATCGTAGCGGTCCTGCTCTCTATGGTATTGCTGTCACAATGGATCTATGGAGATATTGTTGAGTATCTGCGCCTTTCAGAGAATGTAGGGTATCTTTCGTATGCATTGGCAGGCAAATGGATCGTTATCTTTTCCAATATTGCTATTTCAGCCTATTTGATACTCACTATGTTCCGCAAAGAGGAAAAAAAAGACAAAAAGAATAGATCAAAAGAACAAAAGAAAGAGGAAAAGGCCTTATCCGTAGATACACTGACCGACAGAGAGCGATCTTTTTTGACACGAAAGATACGTTCCAAAGCAGAGATATTAATGGATAAAAAATAAAATTCGATTCTCACAGATGGAAATTTCCAGCGTTTTATATTCAACTTCCTCTCCTTACTACTCAGGAGAGAAACGCAATGGGCGTAAAAGGCCACCGGCTATCAAGACTTTGCCTAACGCTACCAGGATATATTTTCCCCCTCTATTACAGCAAAGAGTATTTGCTATAATGAGAGAATAGAGGAGTGATCATGCATTCAAAGATCATGATAAAAAGAGGGGATATCATCAAAGGGGAGTTGACGATCGTACTATAGAGAATTTTTTGAAAATGAACTGATTGTTAAAAATATTATAGAGGTGAAGTAATGAAAAGAGAAGTGGATGTAGCAGTCATAGGCGCAGGAAGTGCGGGGCTCTACGCCCTTTCCCAGGTGAAAAAGCAGACCAGTGATTTTGTACTGATCAATAGCGGATATCTGGGGACTACATGCGCACGGGTCGGATGCATGCCCTCTAAAGCCCTCATCTATATAGCAGAATACTACCATCAAAAAAAGAAATTTGCGAAGAAGGGGTTGGAAGCTGCTGAAACCATACGGCCACCTCTGCCTAAGATCCTTCAGGATATACGTGAGAAGAGAGACAGGCTCGTAGCTGACACGATCAAAACAAGTATCAGCAAACTGGGTGAAAAACTTATCCAGGGTGAAGCGCAGTTTGTCAACGACCATACCCTTCTGGTCAATGATGAGGCGATCATAGCCAAAAAGATCATAATCGCCACAGGTTCTACGCCTATTGTAAACCCGGAATGGGAAGCTTTCAGAGAAAATATTCTTACGACTGATGAGCTTTTTGAACAGCATGATCTTCCTCCCTCCATAGGGGTACTCGGCCTCGGTGCCATAGGACTGGAGATCGGTCAGGCACTCTCTCGTCTTGGCATCAAGATCACTGCTGTACACTCCAATGAATTTCTTGGAGGTCTCAACGACCCGGAAGTCAATCACGTTATGGTAAAACGCTGTAAGGAAGAGTTCGATATCTGGCTGGGTGGAGGACATGCGACTCTTGAAAAAGCAGGCGATCAGATCAAGATCATCAACGGTGAGAGGGAGATCATCGTTGACAAAGTACTCGTAGCTACGGGCAGGAAACCGAATCTCAAAGGCTTGAAGCTAGAGAAAGTGGGCATCATGCTGGATAAGCACGGGTTACCCAGGTACAATGACGACACGATGCAGATAGAAGATCTGCCCATTTTCATCGCAGGCGATGTGAACAATGACCGTCCGCTCATGCATGAAGCGGCCGATGAAGGACGTATCGCAGGTTACAATACCGTGCACAATATCACTAAGTTCAAACGTAAAATACCCCTCACTATCGTCTTCAGTGATCCTAATATCGCCTATATCGGTAAGCGCTACAAGGAGATAGAGGATCGTGATGATATCCTCATAGGAAGTTTTGATTTCACAAAACAGCAAAGAGCGATGCTGATGGACAGCAACTACGGACTGGCAAGGCTCTATGTAGAAAAAGAGAGTGCCAGGATCGTCGGTGCCGAGATGGTTACACCTTGTGCAGAACACTTGGCTCATCATCTTGCCTGGGCGATGGAACAGGAATTGACAGTTTATGAGATGATGCAGTTGCCTTATTATCATCCTACGGTGGAAGAAGGTCTCTATATGCTTCTGCTGGATTGCGTGAAAAAGTTGGGAAGAAAAAGAGAAGGGCTTTTGGAAGTACCGTTTACAGACGATTAAACAGTGTACTTGAAAACTAATGAAATATCTATTTATGTGATTTTTAAAAAAGTGGCGCGGCGGACGAGGCTCGAACTCGCGACCCCCTGCGTGACAGGCAGGTATTCTAACCAACTGAACTACCACCGCTCCGAAAAAGATAGAACAAAACTAGTTTTGTGAGCCTTCTGCTGAAGAAAACACAGTGTTAACAATCTCTTTTAAACAAAGTTGCCTCTATGGCAAGTTTTTTAGAAGAGACAAACAAACCATAGGAGATTTGCGTTATTTAAATGGTGGTCGCTACAAGACTCGAACTTGTGACATCTACCTTGTAAGGGTAGCGCTCTACCAACTGAGCTAAGCGACCGGTATGACAATGTGAAAATGGTGACCCATCATGGATTCGAACCATGGGCCCACTCCTTAAAAGGGAGTTGCTCTACCAGCTGAGCTAATAGGTCACCTAAAAATAGTGGCGCGGCGGACGAGGCTCGAACTCGCGACCCCCTGCGTGACAGGCAGGTATTCTAACCAACTGAACTACCACCGCATAAAGCTTCCAACTCTTAGAGTCGAGGCTGAAATTATACTTATCTTAAACTTAAAGTTAAGCTAAGTTTTTATGGTGGTCGCTACAAGACTCGAACTTGTGACATCTACCTTGTAAGGGTAGCGCTCTACCAACTGAGCTAAGCGACCGTAACTGTTATATTTGGCGACCCCTAGAGGATTTGAACCTCTGTGTCTGCGATGAAAACGCAGCATCCTTGGCCACTAGATGAAAGGGTCATCTAGATCCAAACAGTCATAAATAAAAGCAACAATGTTGCGTGAGTCTCCCGCTAAGGAAAACTTCAGTAATAATGGTGACCCATCATGGATTCGAACCATGGGCCCACTCCTTAAAAGGGAGTTGCTCTACCAGCTGAGCTAATAGGTCATTTTTACTCGTTCACTTGTGAATAAGTGGACGGAATTATAGCTTAGAATATTTTTAATGTCAAGGGTTTTTGAGAAAAAAATGATCAATTTATTTTTTCTGCCAGCAGCTCAATGGCAAAAGAGGTTGCCTGATCCTGTACTTGATGCCGGTCTCCTTGAAAGAGACAGTGGTGGACTTCATCCTTTCCATCAGGTGTGCGTACTCCTATATAGACCGTGCCTACGGGCTTAAATTCTGTACCCCCGGTCGGACCGGCAATACCTGAGACTGCCAGGGTATAGTCAGAGGCTGCCATCTTTTCCATCCCCTTCAGCATATATTCCACGCACTCTTGACTGACGGCACCTTTGGTTTCCAATATCTCTCTGGGAACTCCCAGCCACTGTTCTTTGATCTCATTGGCATAGGTGACGCATGAGCCGTGAAGGATAGCCGATGAACCCGACACCGCCGTGAAAGCAGCCGCGATCCGTCCGCCTGTACAGCTCTCAGCAAAACTGACGGTTTGGTTTCTTTTACTGAGTGTTTTGATAAGATTTTCAACAATTTTTTCTACATTTTTCATATATGAAGTATAACACATTCTATGCGTGTCTGGAGACCCTTATCTCGACTTACGGTTGCAATATGTGTCTGTAGGTCGGGGTACCCTTATCCCGACAAAACACCATATTAGCAGCCATCATAAACATTTAATTCAATTTCCGGTACAATCACGAGATAATAATCACGAGGCCGGACCTCACTAAGGTGTTATCACAAATGGATTTTAAAGAGACGTTACTCCTTCCTAAAACAGACTTCCCGATGCGCGGAAACCTTCCCACTAATGAACCAAAGAAATACAGTGCCTGGTTTGAAGCGGACATTTATGAACAGATGAAAGCAAAACGTGCCGGTGCTGAGATGTTCACACTGCATGATGGACCTCCTTATGCAAACGGTGATATCCATATCGGACATGCACTCAACAAGATACTTAAAGATATCATTCTCAAGTACAACTACTTTCAGGGGAAAGCCGTACGCATGACGCCGGGCTGGGACTGCCACGGGCTGCCGATTGAGCAGAAAGTCGAAGAAAAACTCGGCAAAGAGAAAAAAGAGGCGATGCCGACAGAGAAGTTCAGAGAACTTTGCAGAGCGCATGCAGCGAAGTTCGTAGATATCCAGAGAGAGGGGTTTAAATCTCTCGGATGTATCGCTGACTGGGATAACCCTTATGTCACGATGGATTTCAAGTTTGAAGCCAATATCTACAGAACGCTTTGCGAGGTAGCCAAGAGAGGTCTGCTGGTTGAGCGTCATAAGCCTATCTTCTGGTCATGGGCAGCACAAACAGCGCTGGCAGATGCAGAGGTCGAGTATGAGGACAAAGAGGATTACTCGATCTATGTGCATTTTGAACTGAGCGATGCGGCCAAAGAGAAGATCGGCGTAGAAGGCAAAGCAGGTCTTGTGATCTGGACGACGACTCCCTGGACGCTTCCGTCAAACACCGGTATCGCGATCAATCCCGAAGAGATGTATGTATTGACGAACGACGGACATATCGTCGCTGATGCGAGATATGACGCGATGATCGAAGAGGGGGTGGTAAGCGGACATGCCAGCAGAAAGCTTGCGGCACAAGAGCTTGAAGGGCTTCTTGCGATCAATCCGCTCAACGGACGCAGTTCGAAGATCGTCCTTGGCGATCATGTCACGATGGATGGCGGTACGGGCTGTGTACACACTGCTCCGGGACACGGAGAAGATGACTACAGGGTAGGGCTCAAATACGGTCTTGATGTGGTGATGCCGGTTGATGAGAGAGGCTGCTACGATGAATCTGTGGCAGGACTTAACCTTCTTCCGAATGCACAAGAGTTTGTAGGGATGCATATCTTCAAAGCCAATGAACCGATCCTTGCGCTGCTTGGAGAGAACCTCCTCAAGCAAAGCAAGTTCGTGCACTCCTATCCGCACTGCTGGAGAACGAAAAAACCGTTGATCTACAGAGCCACCAATCAATGGTTCATCTCGGTAGATGATACGGCAAAAGGCGAAGAGAAGTCGTTGAGACAAACAGCACTTGATGCGATCGAAGGGGTGGCATTCTTCCCGGCTTCAGCGAAGAACAGGCTCAAACCGATGATCGAAGGACGTCCTGACTGGTGTATCTCGCGCCAGAGAAGCTGGGGTGTACCGATCGCATTCTTTAGAAGTAAAAGTACCAAAGAGGTGATCCTGGATGAAGAGGTGCTTGAACATATTGCATCGCTTTTTGATGAAAAGGGTGCCGATGCATGGTATGAAATGGAGATCTCTGAACTCTTGCCTGAAGGCAGCACATACAATCCGGATGATCTGGAGAAGATCGACGATATCCTTGATGTATGGTTTGACAGCGGTTCAACATGGAACTCTGTGATCAAAAGCGGTAACTATGATGCAGGAGAGTACCCGACATCACTATACCTGGAAGGAAGTGACCAGCATAGAGGTTGGTTTCAGTCTTCTCTCTTGCTTTCTTCGGCGATTGAAGGAAAGTCTCCGTATCAGACATTGATCACCCATGGTTTTACGATGGATGCGAAAGGTGAAAAGATGTCGAAATCTAAAGGGAATGTAGTTGCTCCTGACAAAGTGGTCAATCAGTACGGCTCAGAGATCCTCAGACTTTGGGTGGCACTTTCGGATTACCAGAATGACCAAAAGATATCAGATGAAATTCTCAAGCAAACAGCAGAACAGTATAGAAAGATACGTAATACTTTCAGATTCCTGCTCGCTAATGTGGATGACCTGGATAAAATTGTATCCAATGAAGCCTATGGAGAATTGGATCGATGGATCCTTGCAAAGGCAGGTACGGTATTCGCATCTGTGAAAGCCTCTTTTGAGGAGTATGATTTTCTTAAAGGTTTTGCAACGCTCAACCACTTCCTGACCAATGAACTTTCAGGTATCTATATGGATATCTGCAAAGACAGACTCTACTGTGACGCGAAAGAGAGTACAACCAGAAGAGCGGCGCAGTCGGCAATGGCACTCATCGCCAAATCGATGCTGGGGCTTGTAGCACCGGTATTGACCTACACAGCGGATGAGATCCTGGAGTATGCCCCGGAGATCTTCAAAGGTGAGATGGAGAGTATCTTCGATCTGGTCTATACGCCGCTTCCGGTTATGGAGGTACCGTTTGATGTATCGACACTCATGGAGATCAGGGAAGGTTTCTATGAAGAGGTGGACAAGCTGAGAAAAGAGAAACTGATCAAAGCAACGCTTGAACTTGAACTGGTCGGAGAGATCGAAGGCTTTAAGAGCGAGAAAGATATGGAAGACTGGTTCGTCGTATCTGCAGTGAAGGCTGAGAGCACAGGCGAGAAGCTGGCTAGTTTTGAAGTAGCCGGAAAAACATACGCTATCCACAAAGCAACTGCGTACAAATGTCCAAGATGCTGGAAGTTTGTATCACACAGCGAAGAGGAAGTGTGTGCCAGATGTGCAGAGGTAATACGCTGATGTTTGACCTGAGCCGCCCAGTACCCAATGAGGTGATCATCGGGTCGATTGTCATCATCTTCGGGCTGGTCGCTGTTGGTCTGGGCCTCGTGGCGTACTATAAGAAAAAGTTCAACAAGTAGTAAGGAATAAGAGTGATCACATTAAAAGAAGCATTAGCAAAGTCCAAAGAGGAACTTGCAGAGATCAGGGCAGCACTTGAAGAGAAGGCAAAAGCCAGTGACCTGAATGCCTATGTAGGATTTGAGAGTTCGGGCGAAGGTGTGCCTATCCTGATCAAAGACAATATCCAGGTCAAAGGGTGGTCTGTCACTTCCGCATCGAAGATCCTTCAGGGGTATATCGCTCCGTATGAAGCCACTGCGATCAAAAACCTGAAAGCAAAAGGGATGATGGCATTCGGCAGGGCAAACATGGATGAGTTTGCTATGGGGTCAACGACCGAGAGCTCATACTACGGGATCACTAAAAACCCACACGATACAAGCAGGGTACCGGGCGGAAGTTCGGGCGGTTCTGCTGCCGCTGTTGCAGCGGGTATCGCTATCGCTGCGCTGGGTTCGGATACCGGCGGATCGATCCGACAGCCTGCAGCATACTGTGGTGTGGTCGGGATGAAACCGACATACGGACGTGTCAGCCGTTACGGTCTGGCAGCCTATGCTTCAAGCCTTGACCAGATCGGACCGATCACCCAAAATGTGGAAGATGCAGCGATCCTCTATGATGCGATCAAAGGGCACGACGAGAAAGACTCCACTTCTGCGGATTTTGAGATCGAGGATATCGCAAACCATATGAACCCCGACAGAAAACTGACGATCGCGGTGATAGACAACTATATCTCCGAAGCGGACGGTGATGTGCAGAAAGCCTATGCCGATACGGTAAAAGCGCTTGAAGAGGCAGGGCATACGATCGTGCATAAAAATATGCAGAATACCAAGTATGACATTGCCACCTACTACATTCTGGCGACTGCGGAAGCGGCTACAAACCTTGCCAGGTTTGACGGTGTAAGGTATGGTACAAGAGCAGAGTCGAAAACCACAGAAGAGCTCTTCTTCAACACAAGAAGCGAAGGGTTCGGTGAAGAGGTAAAACGCCGTATCCTTCTTGGAAACTTCGTACTCTCCTCAGGGTTCTATGATGCTTACTACCTCAAGGCACAGAAAGTGAGGCACCTGATTCAGGATGAGTTCAACGCTATTTTTGCCGAGTCTGATCTTATCCTCTCCCCTGTTGCACCTTCAGTGGCACCGAAGATCGGGGCGAATGAAGATCCGTTGGAGATGTACAAGAGTGATATGTATACGATCGCGGTCAACCTTGCAGGGCTTCCTGCTATTTCGCTTCCTGTAGCCAAAAATGACGAGGGTATGCCAGTCGGTCTGCAGCTTATCGCCAAGAAATTTGATGAAAAAACGCTGTTTGACGGTGCTATGAGTATGGAAAGAGCCGTAAATTACCAAAAAAGCTAAACTTTCCTGAGGTGAAAGCCGAAGCTTCAGTGAGAGGAATTGATAAGAAGCTTTGCTTTTTATCAAGAAGAAAATAATATATACTATACAGAAAGGATCACACCACAATGAATATCAAAAAAAGAGCCCTGACATTTGAAGACGTACTGCTGGTTCCACAGCATTCGACCGTACTTCCAAAAGAAGTATGCATCAAGACAAACCTCACAAAACGTGTAACACTCAATACCCCTATCGTATCTGCGGCGATGGATACCGTGACAGAATACAGAGCTGCGATCGCTATGGCACACCTGGGCGGTATCGGTATTATCCATAAAAATATGGATATCGAAACTCAGGCAAAACAGGTGACAAAGGTAAAAAAATCCGAGAGCGGCATTATCATCGATCCTATCTATATCGCTCCTGATAAAAGTGTGGCGGATGCGGATGCACTGATGGCAGAATACAGGATATCAGGAGTACCGGTCGTTGATGCGGAGATGAAACTGATCGGTATCATTACCAACCGTGATATGCGTTTTATCACTGATATGACGCAGAAAGTTTCCGATGTGATGACGCCGGCACCGTTGATCACTGCAAAAGTGGGTACGACACTGGATGAAGCATCAAAAATGCTTCAGGAGCATAAAGTGGAGAAGCTTCCACTCATTGATGATAACAACGTGCTTCAGGGACTTGTGACGATCAAAGATATCGAAAAGCGTGAGAGATTCCCAAATGCCAACAAAGATGAGCACGGTCGTCTCAGAGTAGGTGCAGCGATCGGCGTGGGTCAGCTTGACCGTGCCAAAGCACTGGTAGAAGCAGGGGTAGACGTGATCGTTCTTGACTCAGCACACGGGCATTCCCAGGGGATTATCGATACGCTAAAAATGATCAAAGCAGAGCTGGATGTCGATGTGATCGCGGGGAATATCGCAACGGGTGCAGCAGCGAAAGACCTGATCGAAGCGGGAGCGGACGCGGTAAAAGTAGGTATCGGGCCCGGATCGATTTGTACGACGCGTATCGTAGCGGGTGTGGGTGTACCTCAGATATCGGCGATCGACGAGGTGGCACAGGTGGCAAACGCGATGGGTGTACCGGTAGTAGCAGACGGCGGTATCAGGTATTCGGGTGATGTAGCCAAAGCCTTGGCAGTGGGTGCGAGTTCAGTTATGCTTGGTTCGGCGTTGGCAGGTACCTATGAAGCACCGGGCGAGATGATCCTCTTCAACGGCAGACAGTTTAAAGAGTATAGAGGTATGGGAAGTATCGGTGCAATGACCAAAGGAAGTACGGATCGATACTTCCAGGAGGGTACGGCTGCGGACAAACTGGTCCCCGAAGGGATCGAAGGACGTGTACCGTACAGAGGAAGGATCGCTGACGTGATCCATCAGATGATTGGAGGACTGAGATCTTCCATGGGCTACTGCGGCTCAAAAGACATCAAAGCATTCTGGGAGAAAGCAGAGTTTGTAGAGATCACAAGTGCAGGGCTGAAAGAGTCTCACGTGCATGATGTAACGATCACCAAAGAGTCTCCGAACTATTTTTCATAAGTATAAAATATCCAAAGTATAACTTTGGGTATTTCCTTTACTGCTTCATCGTCTGTCTCTATCTTAAAAGTACAAAAAAGTGTAAAATTCGCTTCACTGCAAGCATTCAATAGCTATAATTGACCTATATTATCAGTGAAGGAACTCTAATGAAGCAACAAACCCTTGCGATCCATGCGGGATATAAGAAAGATGAACAAAGAACCATGACAGTGCCGATCTATATGAGTACGGCATTTGATTTTGGTAATGCAGAATTTGCGGCGAGCAGTTTTAACCTTGAGCAAGGCACTGACAATGTTTATACAAGAGTAGGAAACCCGACTTCAGCTGTATTTGAAAAACGTATGGCCGCCATGGAAGGCGGTGCTGCGGGATTGGCTTTGGCAAGTGGAATGAGCGCTATTTTTTACAGTATACTCAACGTTGCAGAAGCAGGTGACAATATTGTATGTGCATCACAACTCTATGGAGGAACAGTAACACTATTCACCCACACACTTAAACGCCTTGGCATTGAAGCCAGAATGTTCAATGTCCATAATCATGAAGAGATGAAAGCACTGATTGATGAAAAAACAAAGTGTATTTTCTTTGAAAGTATTACCAATCCCAGCATCGATGTACCAGATTTTGAAGCAATTATCAATGAGGCAAACTCCCAGGGGATCATCACGATTGTTGATAATACTGTAGCAACTCCTGTGTTGTGTCAGCCTTTGGTTTTAGGTGCTGATGTTGTAGTCCATAGCGCGAGTAAATACACAACTGGCCAGGGGTTAGCAATAGGCGGAATTGTAGTTGAACGGGTAAATCTTGTTGAAAAAATAGCAGGCAATGAGAGATACAAACACTTTAATGAGCCTGAAGTCAGTTACCACGGTTTGGTTTTTTCAGACTCTGTGGTAAGTGGAATACTGTTTACTTTCAGAATGAGAATGGTGTTGATGAGAGATACAGGTGCGGTCATAAGCCCTTTTAATTCATGGTTGTTTATACAAGGTCTTGAAACACTTCCTCTTCGTATGAAACAGCACTCTGAATCTGCATTGGCCATCGCAAAACATTTGGAGGCGCATCCAAAAGTGAAGAGAGTGAATTACCCGGGACTTGAATCAAATCATAATTATGTCATGGGACAGAACTACTTCAACGGGGGACACAGCGGACTGCTTTCCTTTGAAGTGGAAGACAGAGAGACAGCACAAAAGATCGCAGATGCTACTGAGATTTTTTCTATCGTTGCCAATATCGGGGACAGCAAGTCTATCATCACGCATCCGGCAAGTACGACACACCAGCAGCTTTCTGAGCAGGAACTCATCGATGCCGGGGTACCGGGCGGATTGATAAGACTCTCGGTAGGACTTGAGGATACACAAGATCTGATCGATGATCTTGAGAAAGCATTAGGGGCAGTTTGATATTAGGTAGCAATCAGGATATGTACTGTATTAAAGTACATATCTATCTCCTCCTCGATTTAAACGCAAATAGGATAGAATACGCCTATTAAGAAATACCGGTAAAAGCAGTCAATGAAAATCGAAACAAAAATCGCACATTTTAGCAGTCCACTGTATCTTGAGAGCGGGCGTATACTGGAGCCCTATGAGATTGCTTATGAGACATACGGTGAGCTCAATGAAGATAGATCCAATGTGATATTGGTCTGTCATGCACTCAGCGGTTCGCATCATGCCGCAGGAATCTATGAGGGTGACAGAAAAGCAGGGTGGTGGGATGGTCTGATCGGAGACGAAAAAGCGATCGATACGACCAAATATTTTGTGATCTGCAGCAACACGATAGGATCATGTTTCGGAAGTACCGGCCCGATGAGCAACAACTATCCGAGCTATGAACCCTACCGTCTCAAGTTTCCGGTAGTGACGATCAAGGATATGGTAAGGGCACAGATGCAGCTACTGTCAGACCTTGGTATTTACCATGTACGAGCGATCATAGGCGGTTCTATGGGGGGAATGCAGGCGCTTCAGTTCGCCGTGGACTATCCGAATTTTGCGGATGAGATCATCTCGCTTGCTGCTACTTATGCGACACGTCCATGGACGATCGCCTTTAACAAGGTAGCGATGGAAGCGATCCGCAAAGACCCGAGATTTAAGCATGGGAACTATGAGCGTGATGCTTTTAGAGAGGAGGGGCTTGACGGGCTGGCGATCGGCCGGATTGCAGGGCATATCTCTTATTTGTCTCCGGAATCCATGGATAAAAAGTTTGGCCGAAATTATGTAAGTAATGATGGACTTTTTGAACTCTTTGGGCGGTATGAGGTGGAGCGTTATATGGAGTATAACACGGCAAATTTTGCACGGATGTTTGATCCGCTCAGTTATCTCTATATCGTCAAAGCAATCAATACGTTCAATCTCAGCCGGGGGTATGACTCTCTGCATGATGCGATCTCGCGTATCAAGGCCAGGGTGCATCTGATCAGTTTTGAGACAGACTATCTTTTCTTCCCGTGCGAGATGGAGCATATCGCAAAGATGTTGGAGAGAAACGGTCAGCCATACAGCTACAGAGAGGTAGAGAGTGATTACGGCCATGATGCTTTTTTGGTAGAGCTGGATAAGTTTGAAGAGGATATAAGGAGTGTCTTGTCATGAAAAACGAAACTTTTGAAGAGAAGCTGGAGCATTCCAAAGCGTTGCTTGAAAAGCTGATGAAGCCGGATATTACACTGGAAGAGTCGGTCAAACTGTATGAAGAAGGGCTCAATACGATCAAGGAAGCACAGAAACTGATCGAAGAGGCGAAGATCAAAGTCTCTGTGATAGAACAGTCCAATCAAGATGTGAGTGATGAGTAAACAACTTGTAGTCGCCGCACTTCAACTGCCTACACTCGGTATGAATGCAACCAGGCTGGAGTTCTATCTCAAGCAGGCACATCAGCGGAAAGCCGATGTGATGCTCCTTGGGGAGTATGTGCTCAATCACTTTTTTAAAGAGTTCGAGAAGATGTCAAAAGCGATGCTCAAAGAGCAGACGCGCAAACATATAGAACTGTTAAAGAAGTTTGCCGAACAATATGACATTACGTTTATCGCACCGATCATTCTGACCAAAAAGGACGGGTTTCACAAAACTATCGCGAAGGTCACCCCGAAAAGTATTAGCTACTATGAGCAGCAGATACTGCTGCCTTATGCCCACTGGAATGAGAAGAAGTTTTTTTGCAATGATACAACCATGGCCCTCAGATCTCCTATGTGCTTCTCGATCAAAGGGTTCAAGGTAATGGCCATGGGAGGGTTTGAACTGCACTTTGATTACTTCTGGCAAAAGGTGACAGAGAAAAAAGCGGACCTTGTACTTCTCCCGACAGCCTCGACCTTTGGTTCCCATAACCGCTGGAGAGAGATCATCAAGACCAAAGCATTCCTGCATGGCTGTTTCATCTTGAGGGCCAATCGCCTGGGAGAATATCAGGATGAGGATGTCAAGTGGAGGTTTTACGGCGATACGATGCTGGTAAACCCGGAAGGTGAAGTGGAGATGATGCTTGAAGATAAAGAGTCTATGCTGGTTGAGATCATAGAGAAGGCAGAGATAAACGAACACCGTAAAGCATGGGGATTTGAGAGAGAATTGAAAGGACGGATATGATGCAGCAGACGGTAACGCAGGAGGAGTATTTCAATCGTCAGATTCAGCTGTGGGGATCGAGCGTGCAGCAGAGCCTACAGAAAAAAAAGATCGCGGTCATCGGTGCGGGAGGGCTGGGATGCAGCCTGGCCATGGCACTCGGGACATCAGGGATCGGTGAGATACATATGGTCGATTTCGATACGGTCTCCGATCACAACATCCACAGACAGATCGCTTTTACACTTGAAGATGAGGGAAAGAATAAGGCCAAAACGGTAGTCCAGCTTATGAAGAAGAAAAATCCTTTTCTCAAGTCGGCAGCTTTTGAAATGGACTTTGAAGCATTTACGACTATGGGAAATGAGTATGACCTGATCCTGGACGCCACGGATAATCTTCCCACAAGGGCCCAGATCGATAAGTTCGCAAAAGAAACCGAAACGCCCTGGATCTATGCCAGCGTAGAAGAGTTCAACGGACAGGTCTGCTTCTTTGAAGCGTCAAGTTTCCAGGTCTTTAACCTCTCCGACCACAAACCGGGAGGGATCACTGCACCGATCGTGATGCATATCGCTTCGCTGCAGGCAAATCTTGCACTGAGGTATCTTGCCGGGCTGCCTGTGGTAAAGGATAAGCTCTACTATCTCTACTTCAATGGTGAAGGGGAACTGGTCACCCAGAAGTTTGAAATGCCGAAAGCAAATATTGAGTAAAATGAGAAAAAAAGGAGAAGAAAAATGAGAACCAAGTCAGTCTTTTTGCTGCTGCTTTCACTCTTTTTTGTAGGTTGTACGCAGGAGACCCAGAACTCCTTGAGCCGTTCATTGCAGAACTGGACGGGGACAAACGGGGTATTGGATGTCTATGCAGGGGAGAAGCTGGTGCATCGTTTTATCAAAATTGATAAACTCTCTACTGCCTATGGAACGCAAGAGAGTGAGATGAGGCCCTATCGTTACGGATACGGTATCGATGATATCAACTTCAACTATCAAAAAGATCCGGGGGAGCAGAAGGTATATTTCGAATTTTCCGACTACTCTACCTCCTATATCTTTTATGAAAGAAATATGAAAGAAAAAAGTCAAAACCAATAAAACAGAATAGAAAGGATAATCATGATGAAATTGATTTCAACCAAAGAGGCGCCACAGGCTATAGGACCGTATTCTCAAGCGATAGAAGCGAACGGATTTATCTTTACCTCAGGACAGATTGCATTGAGACCTGATGGAACACTGCAGGACGGTGATATCGAACATCAAACGCATCAGGTCATGAAAAATCTTTTCTATGTACTTGAAGCGGCAGGTGCACACTTTAACGATGTCGTCAAAACGACGATCTTTTTGGCGGATATGAATGATTTTGCCAAAGTCAATGAAGTCTATGCACACTATTTCGGTCTGCATAAACCTGCAAGAAGTACGGTTGCTGTAAAAACTTTGCCTAAAAATGTGCTTGTAGAGATAGAGTGTATTGCACTTGCCGGAGCGAATTACACATTCTGATCGTAAAATAAGTTTAGTTTAAAATTAAATTAAAACTTGTTTGGGTATAATCACGAACTTTTAAAATTAGTAGTAAAGGGTTTGCAATGTACGCAATCATTAAAGCAAGTGGCCAGCAGTTCAAAGTAAAAGAGGGTGATATCATCGCTTTCGACAACATGAACCTCGAGCCGAAAGCAGCAGTAGAATTCAAAGAAGTTCTTGCAATCGACAATGGTGAATTAACTGTAGGAACTCCTTTTGTAGAGGGTGCTGTAGTTAAAGGTGAAGTGATCAACGAAGGTAGAGATAAAAAAGTGATCATTTACAAAAAGAGAAGAAGAAAAGACTCTAAGCTAAAAAGAGGTTTCAGAAGAGACTTCACTAGAGTAAGAATTACTTCAATCGCATAATTAAAAGAAGGAGAAGAGATGGCACATAAGAAAGGTCAGGGATCAACTCAGAACAACCGTGATTCAGCGGGACGTCGTTTAGGTGTTAAAAAAGCGGGTGGTGAAGCGGTAATACCGGGAAATATCATCATTAGACAAAGAGGTACAAAGGTAAAACCGGGTAACGGTGTTGGTATGGGTAAAGACCATACAATCTTTGCAATGGTAGAAGGTGTTGTTAAGTTTGAGAACCACACTGCAAAACAAAAGAAAGTTTCTGTAGTACCTGCATAATTCTTTTACTGTCTGGCTTTTGCCAGACATTCCTATCACATTATAATTTTTCCAATCACTCAATCATTTTCATAGAAGCCACTCACCGAGCTTTACAGCTGTAGAGAGAGTAGTTTACAGGTTTTATCCGCTTTTCATTTCACTATTTTTTGATTTTGGATATAATTCTACAATTTATTGAGTATGATGGCAGTTCGAGAAATTTTCACAGATTTAAAAGGTTTTTATAGATGTTTGTTGACAGTGTAGAGCTTACGGTAAGCTCAGGTAAGGGTGGTGCAGGATGTGTTTCATTCTGGACAGAAAAATTTGTAGTAAAGGGAGGGCCTGACGGCGGTGACGGCGGTCGTGGCGGGTCAGTCTACTTTATAGTAGACAACAACACCGACACACTCTCTGCTCTTCGCGGGCGTAACCATATCAAAGCAGAGAACGGAAAACCGGGAGAGGGACGCAAAAAGTATGGACGCAAGGGCAAAGATACGACGATCATTGTACCTCCCGGAACGACCGTGATCGATGCTGAAACCGGTGAAGAGATCTTCGATCTGCTGGAAGAGGGAGAAAAAGTTCTTTTCCTGGAAGGCGGAAAAGGCGGCCTTGGAAATATGCACTTCAAAAGTGCCAGCAACCAGAGGCCAACCTATGCACAGCCCGGCCTGCCAGGGATTACGAAGCAAATCAGGCTTGAGATGAAAATGATCGCGGACGTGGGGCTTGTAGGATATCCTAATGTGGGGAAATCCACATTGATCTCCACCCTTTCAAATGCCAGACCCCAGGTGGCTGATTATGAATTTACGACATTGACACCGAAACTCGGGGTAGTGCATGTAGGGGATTTTGATTCCTTTATGATGGCGGATATTCCCGGCATCATTGAGGGTGCAAGCGACGGCAGAGGACTGGGGTTGGAATTTTTGCGCCATATCGAGAGGACCAAAACACTGCTTTTGTTGATAGATGCAGCCAACTACCGAGAGATGAGATACCAATATGAGTCTTTATTGGTAGAACTGGAACGTTACTCTGAGGAGCTGTCAAAACGGAAGTTTGGCGTTGCGATCACCAAGACAGATACGCTGGATGTAGAAGAGGTGAACAGACTTACCGAAAAGTTTTTGAGTGATATCGGTCTGAGCACGAATAAGATACTCAACAAATTTAAGGCAAATCCGGAATATAGCACATACGGTTTTGAGAAGGACTTTGGAGTAAAACTTCCGCAAAACGAGCCACTTTTTGTGATACCCATCTCTTCGGTAACCCATTTTAATACCGAGGCGTTACGTTACGTCCTGAATGATTATGTAAAGGCAGTGAAAGAAGAGGAGCAGGAGGAGGCTCGATGAGTCGGATTGTTATCAAAGTTGGTTCTCATGTTTTGACAGAACATGGGATGATCGCAAGACGTCGTATGTTGGCACTTGTAGAACTGATTACACTGTTGAAGGCAGAGGGGTATGAAGTGATACTGGTGAGTTCGGGAGCTGTCGCTGCAGGCTATACAAAACTCCCTCTTGATCGCAAGTCGGTACCCAACAGACAGGCTCTCGCAGCGATTGGACAGCCGCTGCTGCTCAAGATGTATCAGGAGAAGTTTGAGATATTTGACCTGCTCTGTTCGCAGGTATTGCTCAGTGCAGATGTGTTTGGGTCGCCAAAGCCGATAGCCCATGCAAAAGTCGCAATAGATACATTGCTCTCTCACGATGTCGTACCTATCATCAATGAAAACGACACAGTGAGTATCGATGAGTTGGTATTTGGCGACAATGACAGACTCTCTGCCCATGTCGCACACTACTTTGATGCAGATCTTCTGGTGATACTTTCAGATATTGATGCCTTCTATGACAAAGATCCCAATAGATATGAAGATGCAAAAAGAAGAAAAGTGGTCAACCATTTGGAAGAAGATGAGCTGAAAGCAGAACATTCGCCAAACAACGAATTTGCAACAGGCGGTATCGTGACAAAATTGCAGTCCGCTGATTTTCTGATGAAACATGACAGAGAGATGTTCCTTGCAAGCGGATTTGATCTGAGTGATGTGAAATCCTTTCTGATCGATAAAGTACATCAGGGTGGAACACTTTTTAGTACAAGGAGATAAGGGAGAGTATGCGTTACAAAATTGTCTATATGGGTACGCCGCACTATGCCAGGGAGATATTGGCAACACTGATTGAAGCTGAAGATATGGAGGTGAGACTGGTGATTACCCAGCCTGACCGTCCTGTAGGCCGAAAGAAGGTATTGACTCCGCCACCCGTCAAGGTCTTGGCAGGGGAACACGGAATAGAAGTTCTTCAGCCAAACAGACTCAGTGATGAGGGGATCGTCGAGGCAATCAGGGTAGAAAATCCCGACTTTATCATTGTCGCAGCCTTTGGACAGCTTCTCCCCAAATCCGTACTTGAAATCGCCCCTTGTATCAACCTGCATGCATCTTTACTGCCTAAATACAGGGGGGCTTCTCCCGTCCAGCAGTCACTGTTGAACGGAGACAAGATAACCGGTGTTACTTCTATGCTGATGGAAGAGGGGTTGGATACCGGTCCGATGCTGGAGAAGATAGAGTTTGAGATTCCGAAAGAGATGAGGCTGCATGCGTTAATGCAGCAGCTGACAGACGATGCATCTATCCTTACGCTTTCTACAATAAGAAATTTCAACCGTATCACGCCAGAACCTCAGAATGAGACCGATGCTTCACTCTGCAAAAAGATCAGAAAGAGTGACGGCGAAGTGGACTTCACTGATGCGGAACCGCTCTACAACAAATACCGTGCCTTTGAAGGTTGGCCAGGCATTTTTGCCGGGAATGGTACAAAATTTGATGATCTGAGTTTGGTTGAGAGTGATGTGTCGCATCATCCTTTTGAACTGCTGGGCTTTAAAGAGGAGAGCATTATCGTAGGATGCAGCAGAGGCGCTGTAAGGATCGGAACGATTCAGCCCGCATCTAAAAAAGCTGTTCCTGCCAGGGCATACTGTATAGGAAGGGGGATTAAAGTTGGAGATTCTATCCTTTGATCTTCTGCCTTCAACACAAAACTACCTTATCGATGCACTCAAGGCAGGGAGGCTAGGTCCGCCATGTGCGGTGATCGCTCTGGAACAGTGTGCGGGTATTGGCAGCCGTGATAACACGTGGAGTGGTGGAAAAGGCAACTTTTTTGCTTCTATTGCCATTTCCCTCGATCAGCTCCCTTCCGATCTGCCTTTATCCTCAGCTTCGATCTATTTTTCCTATATTATGAAAGAGGTACTTCTGGAATATCATGAGAATATATGGTTAAAATGGCCTAATGATTTCTATTTTAATGATGAAAAAGTAGGAGGTACGATCACGAAAAAAGTTGATCAAACTTTGGTCTGTGGTATCGGAATAAATTTGAAAAATGAGCAAAATGGCTACAGGGCCCTTGGCATCGATATCCCACCCGAAATATTATTGAAAAAGTTTCTTTTTGCATTGGATAAATTTCCAAGATGGAAGCATATATTTAGTGAGTATCGGGTAGAATTTGAATTAAGTAGGAGGTTCTCCGTGCATATTGGAAATCTCAGGAAGAGCCTGTCAGACGCTGTCTTAGATGAAGATGGTTCATTATTAATCAATGGTAAGAAGGTGTATAATTTACGATGAGTGAAGTAATAAGTATTGCCAACCAAAAAGGTGGCGTCGGAAAAACAACAACTGCTGTAAATTTAGCAGCTTCGTTAGCAAAAAAAGATAAAAAAGTGCTTCTTATCGATATCGATCCTCAGTCTAATGCAACAACCAGTTTGGGATTTGCCAGAGGAGACTATGAATTTAATGTTTATCATGTATTGATTGGAAGCAAAAAGTTCTCTGAGGTGATACTGAAAACAGAGATAAAAAAACTTCATATCGTTCCTTCCAATATCGGCTTGGTCGGGATAGAAAAAGAATTTTATTCCCCAAAGAAGAAAAACAGGGAACTGATCCTGAAAGAGAAGATCAAAGAGATCGCGGATAGATACGATTATATCATTATTGACTCACCGCCTGCACTGGGTCCGATTACGATCAATGCACTTTCTGCATCGGATTCCGTGATTATCCCTATTCAGTGTGAATTCTTTGCACTGGAGGGGCTTGCGCAGCTATTGAATACCGTAAGTCTGTTAAAGAAAACGATCAATCCCAAACTGAAGATCAAGGGCTTCCTGCCTACGATGTATTCGAATCAGAATAACCTTTCCAAGCAGGTGCTTGCAGATCTGACGCATCATTTTAAAGATAAACTCTTTCACATCAGTAAAAGCAAGGAGTGCATTGTGATCCCGCGCAATGTCAAAGTGGCAGAATCACCGAGTTTCGGTAAGCCGATTAGTGAATATGCTGCGAGCTCAAAAGGTTCCGTGGCGTACAGCGAACTGGCTAATGTGATCATCAGGAACTGAGTATGGCACTGGGAAGAGGACTGGGAGAGATACTCTCAGAGGTAGAAGAAGCTTATGCCAAAGATCTGAGTACGATGGACAGTTCTGAGCTTGAAGCACAGGGTGTAAGGATAGCAGATATAGAGGTTGCGTCTATTTCGCCCAACCCCTTTCAGCCGCGTAAGCATTTTGATGAACAGGCACTCAGGGAGTTAAGCGAGTCGATCAAAGAGCATGGATTGCTGCAGCCTATCGTAGTGATCGAAAAAGATGACGGTTATATGCTCATTGCGGGCGAACGTCGTCTGCGTGCTCATAAACTTGCCGATATCCCTACGGTAAAAGCGGTGATCGCGGATGTGGATATGGATGAGATCAGGCTACGCGAACTTGCACTGATTGAAAATATCCAAAGAGAAAATCTCAATCCGATTGAACTGGCCAACTCCTATGCAGAGTTGATCGAAGTTCATGGTATTAGACATGAGGATCTCAGTGATATAGTCCATAAAAGCCGTTCTCAGATCACCAATACAATGCGTCTGTTAACGCTGAGCGAATATGCACAGAAGCAACTGCTCGAAGGCAATATCTCCCAGGGGCATGCGAAAGTGCTTGTCGGGCTTGATGCGCCGAAACAGAAAAGGATCATTGATACGATCATCGGACAAAAACTCTCAGTGAGAGAAGCTGAAAAAATAGTCAAAAATCATAAAAGTAACCATGATAAAAAATTGAAATCTGAAAGCAAAACTGTACTGATGGATGAGTACAAAAAAGAGATCAGTGCTTTGCTGCCGTTCAGCCATAAAATAAAATCAAAAAGTGTGGAGATTAGTTTCAGCTCGCCACAAGAAATTGAAAACTTTTTATCAATCCTCAAAAAAGCATAATATTTAACCCGCTTCTCATGTGCCAGATGGTAAAATAGCGCGAAATTACATGAGGAGTTTGAATGCTTGACCTACATTTACCGTTAATGTTGTTTGTCCTGGTACTGTTCATCGCCCTTCTTGTTCTTTTAAATAATATGCTATTTCAACCGCTGATTAAGTTCATGGATGACAGAGATAACTCTATAGCAAAAGATTTGGAAGCAGCAAAAGGTTTGAGTGGCAATACCGATGAACTTAACGCTAAAGCAGAAGATATTCTTAGCAATGCTAAAGCTGAAGCAGCAGCGATCAGACAGAAAGCAATCGATGATGAAAAGACATTGGCTGCCAGTAAAGTCGAAACTAAACAGAGTGAGCTTGAACAGGAATATGCAAGTTTCGTTGAAAGATTGGCAAGTAACAAAGCAGAGCTTAAAAACTCACTTCTTTCACAGATGCCTCTTTTTAAAGAGAGCCTCAAAGCGAAGTTTAGTAAACTATAAGGAGGAGTGACAGAGATGAAAAAAATAGCACTATATGCTTTGTTTTTGGTTCCGGCTGTTGTCCTTGCATCGGGTGGAAATGCTGCTGAGAGTCACTACTTCCAGATTACGGGAAGAGAGACAGACTTTGTTCCAAGATTGGTAAACTTCATTATCTTTGCAGGTCTGCTTTACTATCTGTTGGCGAATCCAATCAAGAATTTTTTCAAAGGAAGACAAGGGGGGATCGAGTCTCAATTGAAAGAGATTGAAGAGAAGCTTCAGGCTGCAAAAGATGAGAAGAGAGAAGCAGAAGAGCGTGTTTCAGAAGCAGAAGCAAGAGCTGCTCAAATCATTGAAGATGCAAAAAAAGAAGCAGTAATCCTTGCTGAAGGAATTGCGCGTGCCAACGCTGCGGAATTGGAAGTGATGGAAAAACAGTTCGCAGAGAAGATCAAGCTTGAAGAGAAAAAGTCGGCAAGAGAAGTGATCGATGAAGTTCTGGGCGAAAGTATCACCAATGATGACATTATGCTTGGCGAGTCCAAAGTCGTTGAAATTGTGAAGAAGAAGGTGGCATAATGGAAGAACTGATTGCAAGAAGATATGTACAGGCACTGAGTGCTGTAAGCAGAGATGTTCCAGCAGATGCTGCGTTGCTTGCTACACTCGCAGAAGTGATTTCTGAGAAAAAAGTAATGAACGCATTGACTTCACCGATTATCGCAGCTGAGAAGAAAACAGATATGGTTTTGAAAGCATTGGGTGAGAGTGCCGACAGTGCGATGAAGAACTTCATCAAAATTCTTGGTGAGCATAAAAGATTGGATCTGATTCCGGTAGTCTCAAAGGTTTTGAATAAAGAGCTTCAAAAACAATCTAATCAGTATGAGGGTATAGTAAAAAGTACAAATCTGTTGGATGATGTAGCTTTGGCTGATCTTGAAGTGACACTCCAAAAGTATACAGGCGCAACGGTCAAATTGACTCAGGAAAAATCAGAGTTGGATGGATTACGTGTAACAGTAGAGGATTTGGGTATAGAGGTAAACTTCTCTAAAGAGAGAGTTAAAGAGCAACTGATCGATTTCATCACGAAATCATTGTAGTTATCAAATAGAAAGGAGTAGCAGTGGCAAACAAATTGCAAGCAGATGAGATTAGTTCGATCATCAAAGAGAGAATTGAGAACTTTGAGATTGATGTTGACATCAACGAAGTTGGTAAAGTAGTAGGTATCGCTGACGGTATCTCAACAGTATACGGTCTGAACAACTGTATGGCTGGTGAAGTCGTTGAATTTGAAAACGGTGCAAGGGGGCTTGTACTCAACCTTGAAGAATCAAGTGTAGGTGTTGTTGTACTTGGTAAGAGCGCAGGGATCAAAGAGGGGATGAGTGTAAAAAGAGAAGGTTCACTTCTTAAAACTCCAGTAGGCGATGCACTTCTTGGTAGAGTGGTGAATCCGCTTGGTGAGCCAATGGACGGTAAAGGTGCGGTTGAAGCAGCAGAGCACAGATTTATTGAAGAAAAAGCACCGGGGATCATGGCTAGAAAATCCGTTCATGAACCACTTCAAACCGGTATCAAATCCATTGATGCACTTGTACCGGTAGGTAGAGGACAGAGAGAGCTGATCATCGGTGACAGACAGACTGGTAAAACAACGCTTGCAATCGATACAATCATCAATCAAAAAGGTCAAGATGTAGTTTGTATCTATGTTGCAATCGGTCAAAAACAATCCACTGTAGCGGCAACGGTGAAAAAACTTGAAGAGCATGGTGCTATGGATTATACGATTGTAGTCAACGCTGGTGCTGCTGACTCATCTGCAGCGCAATTCCTTGCACCATATGCCGGTGTAACCATGGCTGAATACTTCAGAGACAACGGAAGACACGCAGTAATCTTCTATGATGACCTTTCTAAACATGCAGTAGCATACAGAGAGATGTCTCTGATCCTTAGAAGACCTCCGGGCCGTGAAGCATACCCAGGGGATGTTTTCTACCTACACTCCAGACTGCTTGAAAGAGCTGCTAAACTTAATGATGAGCTTGGTGCCGGTTCTATCACTGCATTCCCAATCATTGAAACACAGGCAGGTGACGTTGCGGCATATATTCCGACAAACGTTATCTCTATTACGGATGGTCAGATCTTCCTTGAAACAGATCTCTTTAACTCAGGTATCAGACCGGCGATCAACGTAGGCCTTTCTGTATCAAGAGTTGGTGGTGCTGCACAGATCAAAGCGACAAAACAAGTTTCCGGTACATTGAGACTTGACCTTGCGTCATTTAGAGAGCTTCAGGCATTTGCCCAGTTTGCTTCTGATCTTGATGACCACACAAGAGCGCAGCTTGAGCGTGGACAGAGAATGGTTGAAGTCCTTAAGCAAGGGCCATATGCTCCAGTGCCGATCGAGAAACAAGTAGTGATCATTTTCGCCGGGGCAAACGGATTCCTAGATGATATTCCGGTAGCGTCAGTGACTAAGTTCGAGGCTGAATTGATGCCATTCATGGATGCGAAATATGCTAACATCCTTGAAAGTATCAGAAACGAAAAGAAGATCTCTGATGAAACAGAGGCAGAGTTGAGAAAAGCGTTAGAAGATTTCAAAGCATCTTTTCAAGCGTAAGAAAGGCTGATAATGGCTAATTTAAAAGATATCAAGCGTAAGATTTCGAGTGTCAAGAATACTCAGAAAACGACTCGCGCGATGAAGCTTGTCTCTTCTGCAAAACTGAGAAGAACAGAAGAGTTAGCAAAAAGATCCAGAGTCTATGCAAACAAACTTACTGAGCTACTCAATGAGATTGCTCAGAAGTTGCAGCAGAACAATGTGGATGGGTTGGACAATGTATTCTTCAAGGATGCCAGTAATCCAAAAGTAGTTGACATTGTTTTTGTTACTGCGGACAAAGGTCTTTGCGGAGGCTTTAACGCACAGACGATCAAGAGAGTGAATAAACTCTTGGCTGACTATAAAGCGAAGAGTGTAAAAGTTCGTCTCAGGGCTGTAGGAAGAAAAGGGATTGATTACTACAAGTTTAATAATATGGATATGTTGAACGAGGTGGTTGGTCTCAGTTCTGCACCGAATTATGAAGATGCGGCAGCGCTTATCAATGAGATTGCTGATTCTTACGTAAAGGGTGAGACAGACAAGATTGTTATGGTTCATAATGGCTATGTGAATATGATCACTCAGGAGATCAGAGAGGCACAGGTACTCCCGGTTGATCCTTCTGCATTGAAGCTGGACGCTGTTTCAACTTCGGAACTTGAAGTTGAGCCGGATGAGGATGATACCCTGCTTGAAGCATTGGTGAAACGTTATATCGAATATACGATGTATTATTCGCTTATCGATTCACTCGCAGCAGAACACTCTGCACGTATGCAGGCGATGGATGCAGCGACAAGCAATGCAAAAGAGATGGTTAAGAAGTTGTCTGTACAGTACAACAAAGCTAGACAAGAAGCGATTACTACTGAGCTCATCGAGATTATCAGTGGTATGGAATCAATGAAATAAGAAATAAGAGGAGAAGTAATGACAGGTAAAATCGTACAGGTCTTGGGTCCGGTTATCGATGTGGATTTCACAGATTACCTTCCTGAGATCAATGAAGCGCTAGAAACATACTTTACTGTTGACGGTAAAGAGCAAAAATTGGTATTGGAAGTTGCGGCACAGCTTGGTGATCATAGAGTAAGAACGATCGCTATGGATATGAGTGAAGGGTGTGTCAGGGGTCAGGAAGTCAAAGCTACCGGTGATTCTATCAAAGTACCGGTTGGTGAAGAAGTACTTGGACGTATCTTCAACGTTGTAGGTGATACAATCGATAACGCTGGTGATGTGAATGCAAAACAATACTGGTCAATCCACAGAGATCCGCCAGCGTTTGAAGAACAGAGCACAAAGACTGAAGTGTTTGAAACAGGGATCAAAGTTGTTGACCTTCTTGCACCTTACTCAAAAGGTGGTAAAGTCGGACTATTCGGTGGTGCGGGTGTTGGTAAAACCGTCATCATCATGGAGCTGATCAACAACGTTGCGATGAAACACAGTGGTTACTCTGTATTTGCCGGTGTTGGTGAGAGAACACGTGAAGGTAACGACCTTTACCATGAAATGAAAGAGTCAAACGTACTTGACAAAGTTGCACTGTGCTACGGGCAGATGAGTGAACCACCGGGAGCAAGAAACAGAATCGCTCTTACAGGTCTTACAATGGCTGAGTACTTCAGGGACGAGATGGGACTGGATGTTCTTATGTTCATCGACAACATCTTCAGATTTGCTCAATCAGGTTCTGAAATGTCAGCACTTCTTGGACGTATCCCTTCAGCAGTTGGTTACCAACCGACTCTAAGCAGAGAGATGGGTGCACTTCAAGAGCGTATTACATCGACAACAAAAGGTTCGATTACTTCTGTTCAGGCAGTATATGTACCGGCGGATGACTTGACTGACCCGGCTCCTGCTTCAGTATTTGCCCACCTTGATGCAACAACAGTATTGAACAGATCAATCGCTGAAAAAGGTATCTACCCGGCCGTTGACCCATTGGATTCAACTTCAAGAATGCTTGACCCGCAAATCATCGGTGATGAGCACTATGCAGTTGCAACCGGTGTTCAGCAGATCCTTCAGAAGTATAAAGACCTTCAGGATATCATTGCGATTCTTGGTATGGACGAACTTTCTGAGGATGACAAACTTGTTGTACAAAGAGCAAGAAAGATCGAGAAGTTCCTTTCTCAACCATTCCACGTTGCTGAAGTATTTACGGGTAGCCCTGGTGTATATGTTACACTTCCTGACACTATCAATGGATTCAAAGGTCTTATCGAAGGTAAATACGACGATATGAATGAAGCTGCATTCTACATGGTAGGAAATATGGCTGAAGCGATCGCTAAAAACGACAAGATCAACGCTAAGTAATCCTTAGCGCTTGTCTACTAAAGGATAATTATGGAACTTATGAAGCTTGAGATCGTTACACCCAACGGTGTAATATTTGATGCCGAAGTCAAGCAGGTAACGTTGCCGGGCAGTGAGGGTGAATTTGGTGTCTTAGCGCATCACGCTACACTCGTTTCACTACTCGAAGCCGGAGTGATTGTTATCGAGAAGGCTGATTCAAGTGAAGTAGCAGTAGCTATTAACTCCGGTTATGTAAAGGTGGATGAAGAGAAAACCACCTGTATCGTTGATGGCGCAGTAGTAATCTCCGGTGATGATAAAGATCTTACAAAAGCACTTGAAGAAGCAAAAGCGTTGCTCAAAAGCGCTGAGTCATCCAATACGGCTATCGCAACTGCGGTGAGCAAAGTTGAGCAACTTGCCAAGACGCTATAACCGTGGGCTCTCTTTTAACTTATTTCATTGAAAGCAGTGCAATTACAATCTTTGTACTGCTTTTGCTGTCAGCATATTTTATCACAGCATTTTGGGTTTTTTTAGACAGATACTATATTCTGCGTAAGAGAGTAGAGACAGAATCCAAATCTCTCAAAGCGCTCTATACCGGGCAATCCAACAGTGCCCATAGCACCTCTTTGATCTATACTTATCTGTCACGGGTAAATAGACCCAACAAAGCGATACTCGAAGCGGCATCCTCAGATGCAGTACGTGTCTCAACCAAAGGCTTGACGGTTCTTTCGATCATCGCCTCTACTTCACCGTTCATTGGTCTGTTCGGTACTGTAGTAGGTATCCTTGAGACATTTACAAACCTGGGTAGTCAAAACAGTGCCTCTTTGAGTGTTGTTGCTCCAGCGATCTCGGAAGCGCTTATCGCTACTGCTGCCGGTATTGCTGTTGCAATTTTTGCTTATACATTTCATCTTCTGTTGAAGCGTAAAGCATATGAACTCTCATCACTTCTCTCATCACAGGCAGAGGTGATTTTGTCTCAGACTCACGAGGAGTAGTCAATGTTCCAATGGGATGAAGATCCGGATTTGAACATTACCCCGCTGGTCGATGTGATGCTCGTGCTTATGGCGATATTGATGGTGACTGCACCTACAATCACATTCCAGGAGCAGATCACCCTTCCTCAGGGCTCCAAGACGGTAAAAGTTGAAAAGCCAAAAACACTGACGATCCGTATGGACAAAGACCAGAAGATCTATCTTGGCAAGGATACCTACAAACTGGATACCTTCGCAGACGATTTTGTCAATCAGTCGGCCAAACTGGATAAAAATGCTGAAGTCTATATCCGTGCTGATGAACGTCTCTCCTACAAAGATGTCATGTACCTGCTCAAAACCGTCAAAGCAGCAGGATTCGAGAAGGTATCCCTTATTACCCTATGATGGAAAACAGACTACCAAGATATTTGACCGGATCGCTCGCGTTTGGGGTTTACTTCCTTGTCCTTGCTCTTTTGATCTTCTATTTCAATACCAAAACCCGACAAGAGAGCAAGCACTACGTTAAAAAAAATGAAGAGCGTATCCAGGTGGCTTTCGCAACGCCGGAGAAGAAAAAGAGTGATACGCCTCGGCCCAAAAAGCAGCCAACGCCAAAAACAGAGCCGAAACCGAAACCTGCTCCTAAGCCGAAACCTGCGCCGAAACCTGTTCCCAAGCCAAAGCCTAAAGAAACAGTTAAAAAACCTGTAGAGCAGAAGAAGGTGATCAAAGAGAAGGTGGTCAAGAAGGTGATCAAAGAACCGGTCAAAAAAGATCAGAATGTTACCCGGCCAAAAAAAGTGAACAAACCGCAAAGCCTATTTGCCGATATCAGTTCGAGCAGGCCCAAGGAGACGAAAAAGGCGGTGGAGAAGCCGGTAGAGAGAAAACCGAATCTTGACGTAATAAAGGTCAAAGAGAAGAGCAGCGCGGCAGAACTTGTCTCGAGTTCATTGAAGGTTCAGCAGAGCAGTGACAGAGGGGTTGAAAACGCATACCTGGCACAGATCGAAGAGAAACTCAAAGGATGGCCGGCACAGAGTGAGTATGCCGGGGAGAAGGCAAGGGTGATGCTCGAAGTAGAGCCTTCGGGAAGTTTTACCTTCAGAGTGATATCCGCTTCCAGTATACCGGAATTTAACGAAGGACTCAATGCCTATCTCAAACAGCTTCAGCGCTTTGGATTCGGACCGCACAAAGGAAACAGGGCTTATAAGCTTGATGTGGAGTTTATCGCTACGGAGTAGTATGTCCCGTTCCTAACTTCAGTCTGATTGATTTCATTTGATTCTCTTTAATCGTATCTATACTTTAATTCGGAAATATAAAATTGATTCACTGTTGATATGAATGGTTTTTTTAGGTGGTGACTATTGATATCTTAAGCTGGTGATAGGGCGAATAAAGCACTCATGATAGTTATTTGTTGTATTATAGTGCAGGAATACTATTTGAAGAGGGATAGAAAATGGATACAGAACGGCTTCTCAAGTACTTTGACCAAAATACAGATATGAAACATTGGGGTGTGGTCCTGGTCATTTTAATTCTCATGACGGGTGTCTATGCACTGGTCTATCAGACCGGAGGAATTAAATTCGTCTATTCGCATTCAATGTATATTCCTATTTTGCTCTCTGGCCTGGTGTTCGGATCTGCCGGTGGAATTATTTTTGGTCTCATTGGGGGTATTATTCTGGGACCGTTTATGCCGATTGATGTGGAAACTGGTGAGCCACAGGAATCAATCAACTGGCTCTATCGCACCGGCTTCTTTGCTTTGATAGGTTTCTTCAGCGGTGTAGCTAGTGACGCAGCCAGATCCTATGTTAAGAAACTCCAGTGGATATCGTTTCATGATAGATCAACTGGCTTGCCTAATCGTAGTGCACTTATAGATGCGATCAAAAAACTCTCTTTACAAAAAAATTCAGCCGATCTATCCCATCTTCTTATCGCAGTTTCGCTTGAAAACAAGATAGAGCTGAAGGCGGCTTTAGGTTTTGGAGTTATTGAAGAGGCTTTTGTGCAGCTGGCTAAGCGTTTTACCGATCAGGATAAAAGCAACCAAATCTTCTATACGGATACAGCCCAGCTGGTGATCCTGACACGTATCCATCATCGGAAGGCTGAGGATTTCCTCCATGAGATTTCGAATATTTCAAAGGAACCGATACTGCACAACGATATTCCTATACACATTGATACGCGGATGGGTTATGTCATATTTGATCGGATCAGTGAAGAACCGGAAGTCTACCTTCGGAAAGCCGAAGCAGCTTTGACTGTGGCATATCAGCAGGAACTTGATAGTGTCCCCTATACTTCTGATATTTTGAGTTGCACAAAAGAAAACCTCTCTATACTTGGAGAGCTGAAAGGTGCGCTCAGCGAAGGGCAGCTCTCACTATATTATCAGCCTAAAATAGTGATCGCAACAGGAGAAGTTCATGGTGTCGAAGCGTTGATACGATGGCATCATCCAGTACGGGGAGAGATTTTGCCAGATGTTTTTATTTCTCGTGCCGAACAGAGTACTCTGATTGATCTGTTGACTGAGTTTTCTTTGGAACAGGCGATTGATCAGATAAAACGGTGGCAGGAGAAGGGGATTAGTATGCCGGTATCTGTCAACATCTCTCCTAAGAACCTGGTTAAACCCGGTTTTAGCAAAATGGTTCTGCGGCATCTCAATCATTATGGTATCAGTAGTAATATGTTGGAGCTTGAAATCACAGAGAGAGGATTAATGCTTGACATAGAACGCACCATTGAGGAGTTGAACCAGTTGGTCGGTGCACAATTGATTATTTCGATTGATGATTTTGGAACAGGGTATTCATCACTGCAGTATCTACATCGGCTTCCTGTCTCCCTGATAAAGATTGACCAATCTTTTATACTTAAACTTCCAAATGACAAGGGAGCAGCTAATATCGTTGAAGCCGCCGTAACTTTGGCACATAAGATGGGTATCAAAGTCCTTGCCGAGGGGGTTGAAAATCAGCAGATATATGATTATCTGGCTAAAATCGGTTGCGATCAGGCACAAGGATTCTTATTTTCCCGTCCTATCCCTGCCGAAGAGTTTGAAAGATGGTGGATAGCATACAAGAGAAGGCCAACACAGGTGTCATCAATGTAAAACTTTGAATCTATACTTCATAAACAGGACAAAGAGCGATAATTTCTTTCAACTTGTGATGCGCAATCCCGTGGGTTTTTGCAACAGGTTCATTAGTGACAAACCCGCCTGCGACATTGACTCCGCTGTAGATTGCATCATCGCTCATGGCTGCCTCCCGCCATCCCAGACCGGCAATACGTTTGGCATAGTTGATCGTCGCATTTGTCAAAGCTTCCGTAGAAGTCCTGGGGTAGTTTCCGGGTATATTGGATACACAGTAGTGCAGTATCCCGTCCACACTAAAGACCGGCTCCTCGTGTGTGGTCGGCCTGGAGGTCTCAAAACATCCTCCCTGGTCGATGGAGACATCTACCAGGATGGACCCTTTCTTGCAGAGTGAAAGCATCTCCCTGGTGATCAGTTTGGGCGTTTTTGCACCCGTGATGTAAACTGCCCCGATGACAATGTCTGCGACAGGCAGTATCTTTTCAAGGTTATATCGGTTGGAGTAGACCGTGGAGATATTTGCAGGGAGTGTCTCTTCGAGTCTTGCCATGGAGCTTCGGTTTCTTCCCATGATTACTACCTCTGCACCCATACCCGCAGCGACTTTGGCTGCATTTTTTGCAACCGTACCGCTGCCAATGATGAGTACTTTTGCCGGGGAAACTCCGGTTGCACCGCTGATCAGCAGACCGCTTCCATGGTTATGGGCTGAGAGGAAGTATCCTGCAACAAGAGGTGAGACTTCTCCCGCGATCTGACTCATCGGGTCCAACAGAGGAAGCGTTCCTTTCTCCTGAAGTGTTTCATAGGCGATAGCGATCACCTTTTTCTCCTGCAATACTCTGGTAAGTTCCGGTACGGGAGCGAGATGGAGATAGGCGAAGAGTATCTGACCGGCTTTGAGAAAGGGATACTCTTCAGGCTGAGGTTCTTTGACTTTGATGATCATTTCGCACTGAGCATAGATCTCTTTAGTACTTGGAAGAATTATGGCACCTGCTTCAGTGTAGTCACGATCATCAAAACCACTTTTTTCGCCGGAACCTTGCTCGATATAGACCAAGTGGCCACTCGCTATCAGCTGCTCTACCCCCGAAGGGATCATTCCGACGCGGTACTCTCTGGTCTTGACTTCCTTGGGTACTCCGATTTTCATATGCTTGAATTTACCTTATCACCGTTCTGGCAATAGGGTTGGCTCTCAGACGTTCAACCGGGATTGGCTTGGAGGTCTCTTCACAGATACCATAGGTCCCGTCTGTGATCTTTGATAGGGCATGATGGATCTCCCGAAGCTCAGCTACTTGTCGTTCCAATAGCGTTCGGTCATTGTCATTGAGTGTCTCAAGGGATGCAAGATCTTCCATATCATTGATGGTGTCATCCATACTGACATTGGATAATTCGCTTCTGAGCCTTTCTATGTTTTCTTCTGTGTGCTGTAACCTTTCAGTCAGCAACGTTTCAAATTCTTTGAAGTCAAGATCATGACGCTTTTTCATGCTTCCTCCTTTATTGATGTCATTTAGGCTTTGGGTAATGCCTCTTTTTCTTCTGTCCAGTCATTCATGGTTTTGGGAAAGTTTTCCATTTCATTTTCGAAACGGTCCCACTCCGGATAACCTGTATTGAAGGCTGCAACATCCGCAGCGGCCGAATCAGCACTTTCATATTCCCCAAGTTTTTCTTCTTCTATCCAGAGTTCATACCTCATATGCCCGACTTGTCTGATCTCAAATGATCCGATAGATGAATTATAACGATACGTCTGCATCTATTAACTCCTTTCTTTACCATACCATATCATATCATAAGTAGCACCAAAAAAGTAAAAAAGATAAATATTTTTGGGGCAAACAAACCGGATAGATATTTGATAGCATTGTGGCGATATTTTTGCCGATATTTTTAATGCAGATATTAATCTTAGCCTGATACAATATACACAAATATATTAAATACTCAAGGGACGTTCGTGAGACGATTGTTACTTCTATTATTGACCCTATGGTTTACGACAAATCTTTTGGCCGTTGATGCGACACTGAAGATAGAAAAAGATGTTGAGCAGCGTGCCCGTATCGCCTTGGTGGACGGTTCTGCCCAACACCATGAAAAATTTTTCGATATTTTGCTTTCAGATCTGAAAATTTCAGGACACTTTCTGGCCGACAGTCAGCTGTATAGAGGCGGTTTCAGTGATAGTTTTATAGATCCGAAACTCAAAAGCAGGGATTATCTGCTGAAATATAATCTGCTGTCAGGAAACGGAACAAAATTGTATATCCGTCTGCTCAGGGCATCTGACGGTACAGAACTTTATAAAAAATCATACAGTATCCCTAACAGTGCAAAAATACCGTTTGTAGCACATAAAGCGATTAGTGATATTAATGCCTATCTAAAGTATCCGGATATTTCTTGGATCAACCGCTATGTGGTATTTACGCGTTACACCGCTGCAAAAACGAGTGAGATTATACTGGCTGACTATACCTTTACTTATCAAAAACCTATTATACGCGGCGGTTTGAATCTCTTTCCTAAGTGGGCAGATGCCGACCAGAGGACACTTTACTACACTTCGTACAAAGGAACATTGCCGACCCTTTACAAAATAGACATTTATACAGGGAGTAAGAGTAGAATAATAAGTTCGGAAGGAATGCTTGTCTGTTCGGATGTCAGTAGGGACTATAGGAAGATTCTGCTGACTATGGCACCGCATGGACATGCTGATATCTATGAAATGGATCTTTCAACAGGTTCCAAAAAAAAGGTAACGAATTTCAATGGGATCGATGTCAGCGGGAAATACGTGGATGATGAGCGGAATATCGTGTTTGTTTCCAACAGGCTGGGCTATGCCAATGTCTTCAGAAAAGGGGTAGATACCCCGGGAGTTGCACCTGTCGTCTATCACGGTCGCAATAACAACGCCTGTGATGCCCATGACAACAGGGTGGTTTACTCCAGCAGGGAGTCATCAAGCAGTTTTGGAAGAAATACCTTCAATCTCTATCTGACATCTTCACGCGGAGGAGATACAAGGCCCTTGACAACCACGGGGAGCAACCAGTTCCCAAGGTTTTCATCGGATGGTTCGGTCGTGCTTTATATCAAACAGAGCGGGCGTGGCAGCGCGATAGGGTATATCAACCTTGCCAGCTCTCAAAGTTTGCTATTTCCAGTAAGTATCAACAAAATACAATCAATCGATTGGTAAAAGGATAAAAGATGATGAAAAAAATATATATTTCTACAATTGCACTGCTGATGTTCTCAGGGTGTGCACAGAATACACCCGATGCAGGCGGGAACATCGCAGATGCCAACACATTAACGTCGGATACCGTTACACTTGATGAGAACAATATGTTCGAAGACGGGTCGGGTATGAATTACAACAGCAGCAGCGATGGTTTTGCCAGTGTCTATTTTGATTTTGACGGATACAGCATTGCGCCTTCCATGGAGAAGAGGATGAGACATAATGCGACAAAAGCGCAGAGTGCAGGAAGCCGACAGGTCAAACTGGAGGGTAACTGTGATGAATTCGGTACGGATGAATACAACTATGCTTTGGGGCTCAAGCGTGCAAAAGCAGTAAAAGATGCACTAGCAGATCAGGGGGTAGATACCTCCAATGTCGTGATGGTAAGCTTCGGAGAGAGCAGTCCTGTATGTAGTGAAACAACGGATGCGTGTTATGCGCAAAACAGAAGAGTTGACCTGAGGCTGGTAAGATAATTCATGTTCAGACGACTGGTACCTTTTGGCTTTACTGCGATGCTATGCAGTAGCATGGCTCTTCTTGCCGAACCTTCAGTGTATGATATTGACAGAGAGAGTCTCCGTCAGTACTATGAAGAGGATATTTCTGTAGAGGAGGAGAGGGGATCTGGCTCCCCTCAGCCTGCTTTCACCTCCCCTCCGCAGCCGACACTCACCTCCCTGCATCGTCAGTTACAAAGGCAAAATGAGAGAATTGACGGCCTGACTACCCTGGTAGAGGGGTTAAGTGCACAGCTTTTCGAGCTTCAGCAGCAGAGAGGGGGTATTGCTCCCTCATCCAATCCGGAGGATACTGAACTTCTCAGAAAGCTCGGAGAGATGATCGACAAGATTAACAGCAACTATGTCAGCAAAGAAGAACTCCGGCAGATACTTGCCGGAATGGACGGTAAGCCCGTACCGCCGGTTGCCAAAACAATACCGCCGTCGGAGCAGAAAGTACCGCTTGGCGGGCAGGCGAATGCGGATCTCTACAAGGAGGGGGTAAGACTCTTTGGCCAAAAACAGTATGATGAGGCGAAAAGACGATTTGTAATCACGGATGAAAAAGGCTACAAGCCTGCCGCTTCCAACTATTACCTCGGAGAGATCGCCTACTATACCAAGCAGTATGAGGATGCGATCTTCTATTTCAAAAAAAGTGCCGGGTTATATGACAAAGCAAGCTATATTGATGTATTATTGTTGCATACGGGTATATCATTGGAAAATACCGGCAAGAAAGATCAGGCAAAGCTCTTTTATCAAAACATTATAGAGAACTACAGCGGACACAACTCTGCAAAGATAGCAAAAGAGAAACTAAAGAAACTCTAGGAGGAGAGGATGAGATATATTATATTGATAGTTATATCTCTTATTACTCTTCTCTATGCTGAACATCCCCCGCCCCGTGGTATTGCAACATTTCCTATATCAAAAACTTCATTTAAACTGATGACCAAAGATGGTTTTAACACAGTGAATTTAAAAGGAGAGAAAATTATCGTCGTCTCTGTCAGAGAACACGGAAGCGACGGGCGTTTTTATGCCATTGATGAACGTGGAAAGGTGTGGAAGTCCGGTCCTATCACCTCCGGTGCTGAGAAGTACCGGAGCCCATCCGGGATATTTACGATTTTTCAGAAAAAGCGATTTCATATGTCCACCGCCTACCCTGACCCCAGTGGGGTGAACAATATGGACTATATGATGAAGTTTACCCGCTTCGGACATGCTTTGCACAAAGGAAGTGTCGACTGGATGTCCCACGGCTGTATTCATGTCGATCCCAAAGATGTGGTAGCGCTGTTTGACTGGTCGGACTACAGTACAAAGGTTGTGGTGACCCGACACAGCTATATGCCTTTTGCTTTGGGAGATCTACGGGTGGAACGGGTGGAGATAGATAAAGCCGCAATATTCCCATCCAATATCATAGAAGCAATTTTCTCTGCAAAATGATACCTCTGGATAGACATTATAAGCTCATTCTGATCGATATTTCCCTTAAGCATTAGTAAAGTTTGCTTAGTTACAATACATGCAAATTAATATGAGGAACGTTTATGACAATTACAAATGAAAACTGCGTTGTAGGTATCGAATACGAAGTAAAAGAAGCAGGAACAACTGAAATAGTGGATAGCAATAAAGGCGGAGAGCCGCTGGAGTTCATCATCGGAATGGGACAGATCATTCCCGGTCTTGAAACTGCACTTGTCGGTATGAAAAAAGATGAGAGCGGAGATGTCCTGGTCAAAGCTGCAGATGCATATGGCGAAGTGAACCCTGAAGCGCAGCAGACATTGCCAAAAGATCAGTTTGAAGGTATCGACCTTGTCGAAGGCATGACACTTTACGGCCAGGGTGATGGCGGACAGACAGTACAGGTAAAAGTAAAGTCTTTTGACGATAATGAGGTGACGATTGACTTCAACCACCCGCTTGCAGGAAAAGATCTGATGTTCTCCGTAAAAGTACTGAGTGCAAGAGAAGCGACTGAAGAAGAGAAGGCTACCGGTGTTGTAGGCGGTCAATCTCACGGTAACGGAAGTTGCGGATCAGGATGTGGCTGTCACTAAGAAACATCTTTCTGCACCTGCCAAGAGCAGGTGTATTCCTTCCCCCCTTTTTTCTTTATATCATTTTCTCTTTGTTCGTACTTGCCTGCACCCCACAAAAAAGATAAAATTCGCTGCAAGGAGTAACTATGAATATAAAACCTGATTGTATCGTCTGTCTCATGAATCAAGCATTGAAAGTTTCCCGTCTTTTGGAACTTGATGATGGGCAAAGCAAAAAGGTGCTGGATGCGACAGCGAAAATAGTTCTGGAACATGATATGGATGTGACACCTCCGCAGATGGCTAAGGTCATCTATCGTTCAATCAGTGAGATCACCGGATTGGATGATCCTGTGGCTGTTTCTAAAAAGCAGGCTACTAAGCTGGCTTTGTCTGTGGATAAAAAAAGGATCCGGTCGATTGATGATGCGATTAAGTTTTCTGTAATCGGGAATGTGATCGATTTCGGTGCGCAGGAACAGTTTGAACTTAATGAAATGATTGCAGCGTATTTTGACTATCCTTTGGCTATCGATAACAGCGGAGCTTTCAGAGAAGAATTGGAAAATGCCAAGGAGATGGTGATCATCGGAGATAATGTAGGTGAGCATATCTTTGATCAATGGCTGATAGAGAAGATCAAAGAAAGATATGATGTGCATGTATACTATTTTGTCCGGGGGATCCCGATCATCAATGATGTGACGCTCAATGAGACTGAAACGCTCAAGAGATATGCAACGGTCATAGATACCGGTGTTACTACACCGGGATATGATCTCTCGCTGGCGAGCAAAGAATCTCTTGAAATCTTTGAAAAGGCGGATATCGTGATCTCCAAAGGGATGGGGAACTTTGAAAGTCTCTATGGCGAAACCACGCGGAGTATCTATTATCTCTTTATGGTGAAGTGCAGTGTCGTGGCAGCAGAGATCGGACAGCCGGTGAAATCGATGATCTTTAAAAGAGGATAACCAAAAGAGGAAAGTATAGCACAAAGAGCGGATATGCTCTTTGTGGGATGAAAGAAGTGAAAGGTTATTTGATTGGGGCATTCTTTGGATTGTTTGCTTCAGCAAGTGCTACCAGGCCGCCTTTGAGTACATGTACTTTGCCAAAACCGATCTGCTGCAGTCCCATCGCCACAATCGTAGCACGTGTCCCTGAGTGGCAGACAATGATAATCGGCTGGTCTGTCGGAAGTCTGTCAAGATTGGCTTTTTCGAAAAGGTTCTTGACCGGGATATGCATCGCATTCTGTGAGGAGACGGATACGACCGCATTCTCTCCCGCTGTTCTGACATCAAGGAGTGTAAATTTGGCTTTTTCTTTGAACATCTTCATCACCTCTTCACCCGTTGTAAAGAGTTTCGAGTCTGCACAGGCTTTTTGTGTCATATGCGAATAGAAAGCATCCAGGTTTTCCGCCTTTTTCGTATCATAGGCAGAGGCATTCAGTGCAAATAGTGCAACAGCAAGAGCAGAAATCACATATTGCTTTAACATTCTATATCCTTATAATAATTATTTTATGAGATTATATATTTAAAACCTTAATAGCGCTTTAAATAAAAATCACTATCAAAATGATTGATTTGGATGAGAGAAAAGCGTAAGTCATCAGCGCATAATCTAAAAATGGTAAAATTACGAAATATTATTTATAAGGATATTCATGTCAGTTAAATGTGCATTTTTATTTCCGGGACAGGGGTCCCAGGCTGTCGGTATGGGGCAGGACTTTTTCAATAACTCTGAAGTAGCAAAAGAGATAGTCGCGGATGCCAGTGAACGTACGGGTATCAACTTTGAGGAGCTACTTTTTACAGAGAATGAGATGTTGGAGAAGACAGAATACACCCAGCCTGCGATTCTTCTGGTCTCTGCGATCGCACATAGACTGTTTGAAAATGAGATGCCGATCAAGCCTCACTATGCGATGGGACACTCTCTTGGTGAGTTTTCTGCTCTGGTAAGCGTAGGAGCAATCGATGCGATCGATGCGGTAGAACTAGTGAATCTTCGCGGTAAGCTGATGGCTGAAGCATGTGCCGGACAGGATGTAGGGATGATGGTCTCTCTCGGACTCTCTGATGAAGTTGTGGAGGGTATTTGTGCGGAACAAAGAGAAGCGGGGATGAAAGTGTGGCCGGTCAACTACAATGCTGAAGGCCAGATCGTGATCGCCGGAGTGAAGTCTGATCTGCAAAAGCTTGAACCGATCCTAAAGGAAGCAAAAGCAAAAAGAGCAATGCTGCTTAATATGTCAGTAGCGAGCCACTGCCCGCTTTTGGAAGCTGCTACGGCACCACTGGCTGAAAAACTGGCAGAAGTGCTTAGAGATGAGTTCCATGCTCCGGTAGTTTCCAATGTTACCGCTGAGTACTATAGCTCCAAAGCCGAAGCACTTGAACTTCTGCCAAAGCAGTTGACTTCACCGGTACGCTATAAACAGGCGATCGCCAAGTTTGATGATGAGGTGGATTGTTATGTGGAGTTCGGTCACGGCGGTGTGCTCAAAGGACTCAACAGAAAAGCGACGACAAAACCTCATTTTGTGGTTTCGGATATGGCATCACTGCAAGTGGCACTTGAAGAGATCAGCAAGCTGAACGAACAGTAATAAGGATTTTAATGCCCCGGAAAATTGCTATTATGGGTGCGATGCCTGAAGAGATCGCACCGCTGTTGGAAAAACTTGATCATGTCACGACATGTGTCTATGCGTCTAATACCTATTATGAAGGAACCTATAAGGGCAAAGAGGTTGTTGTCGCCTACTCAAAGATCGGAAAGGTGTTTGCTACCCTGACAGCAACGGTGCTGATCGAGAAGTTCGGGTGTGATCTGCTTCTTTTTAGCGGTGTGGCAGGGGCGATCAGTGAAGAACTGGCTATCGGTGACCTGATCATCGCTGACGGGCTCTGCCAGCATGACCTGGATATCACGGCATTCGGTCATCCGCACGGGTATGTTCCCGAGGGGGAAGTCTGTATCCCTACAGATGTAACGCTCAGAAATATCGCCAAAGAGGTTGCAAAAGAGAAGTGCTTAACCCTGAAAGAGGGTGTGATCGCTACAGGTGACCAGTTCGTAGCAAACTCTGAGCGCAAAGAGTGGATCGGTAGGACTTTCAATGCCCATGCCCTGGAGATGGAGGGTGCATCGGTGGCGGTGGTATGCAGTTCACTGAATGTACCGTTCTTTATCATGCGTGCAATCAGCGACAGTGCGGATATGGATGCCGGATTTGACTTTGATGCATTCCTGGAGAGTTCTGCAAAAGTCTCAGCGGATTTTGTGATCAGCATGGTCGAAAAGATAGAGGTATAAGTTGGGTAGAAGAGACGAATTCCCGATCATTCCGATGAGCAAAAAACTGCTCAAGGTCATCGGCAAGACCAATGCAGAGTTCAGGCTTATCGGTGAAGGCGACAAGGTTTTGGTAGGTTTAAGCGGGGGGAAAGACTCGCTGGCACTTGCCCATGCGCTGAAACATATCCAGCGCAATGCGCCATTTGACTTTGCGTTTGAAGCGTGTACGGTAAAGTACGGGATGCCCGATGAGCACTACGACTTCCTCTCGGCACACTGCGAAAAGTACGGTATCAAACATACGGTCTATGATACCAATATCTTCGATGTCAGCCAGGATGCGATCCGTGAGAACTCCTCTTTCTGTTCCTACTTCTCCCGTATGCGTAGAGGAGCGCTCTACAGTTTCGCAGAAGAGGGTGGTTTCAACAAAGTAGCTTTGGGACACCACTTCGATGACACGGTAGAGAGCTTCTTTATGAACATGTTCTACAACGGTTCGATGAGAGCACTGGCCCCGATCTACAAGACAGGCAGGGGTTTCCACCTGATCCGCCCGCTCATCCAGGTACGAGAGTCGCAGCTGCGGGGGTTTGCCATGGACAACAACCTGCAGGTGGTCGGTGACGAAGCCTGCCCTGCGATGCTCAAGGATGTCAAGATGCCGCACGCCAGAGCATCCACCAAAGTTTGGCTGTCCGAGCTCGAAGCGAAGAATCCCGATATCTTCAAAATGATCAAGGCCTCGTTCAAACATATCCATGACGATACCTTCCTGGACCCGGAACGTTGGGATAGGGACGATATAGGAAAAGAGAGCTAGTCTCTTTTTCTGCTGATAATACAATATTTTTACCTTTTCTTTTTGCTTACTACTAAATAAAATCCGTTATAATTTATCAACTATATTTAGGATAGAGAGGTCTACATCCACGAAGAACAGGCAAGCCGTTATGAAATGCATCCAAGAGATGAGCATGGTGAAGTGTAATAGGATGATGCTATCTTGTGTAAAAGGTGGGTTTTACCCACCCTACAGAGAATGTGAGAAAATTAACTGTCGAATTCATGTAGGGTGGGAGAATCCCACCAGAAGGTTAGTCTATGCCAAACTATAAAAGACTTTTTTTAGATGGTTACAGCTATTTTTTGACGGTTGTGACACATCAGAGAAACCCGATATTGATCGACAATATTGAACTTCTTAGAGAAAGTTTTCGCGTTAGTAAAAGTAAATATAACTATGAAATCGATGCGATAGTGATAATGCCGGATCATTTTCATATGATTGTTACGCCAGTAATATCAACGGACTATCCCGATATCATCAAAACGCTTAAACAGCATTTTTCAAAATACTGTGATGAAAAGTATTATCAGCATCTATATCAGTCAAACAGTCGAAATGCAAAAGGCTATAAACCTATCTGGCAAAAACGTTTTTATGAGCATACGATACGTGATGAAAAAGATTATCAAATACGATTGGATTATATCCATTATAACCCTGTGAAACATGGGTTGGCAGGTCGAGTTTCCGATTGGGAGTTTTCTTCATTTCAAAAGTTTGTCGAAAAAGGATATTATGACAATCATTGGAGTACTTTTGATCAAAGTATTGATTTTGAATAAACATAAAACGTTTGGATGGTGGATTACATCCACCCTACGAAAAACTGATTTATCAAAGCAACCTTTTTCTAAATTGATTCGGGATATTTCTGAGGAATTAGGCTTGATATGAAATATTGCTATAATTCGCAAAACAAAAAAAGAAGTCAGATATGAACACATTCTCAAGCACAAAGTCCGGTCGCATTGACAAAATACTTGCTGAGACACTGGATGTCAGCCGTAACCAGATCGAAAAGCTCATTAAAGACGGACTTGTCTCGGTCAATGGCAAGAGCATCACCAAGCCCAGCTTCAAGGTAGAAGAGGGTGATGAGATAGAGTATGAGTTCAAAGAGGCGGAGAAGCGCGAAGTGGCACCTGTGGACTTTGATGTCGAGGTGATCTATGAGGATGCGTATTTGATGGTCATCAATAAACCTGCGGGGCTTGTGGTGCACCCGGCACCTTCGGTCAAAGAGCCGACTTTGGTAGACTGGCTGATACAACGGGGGATATCACTCTCCACGATCAGCGGAGAGGAGCGCCACGGGATCGTGCACCGTATCGATAAAGAGACGACCGGAGCACTCGTGATCGCCAAGGACAACAAGACCCATGAGAAGCTCAGCGAACAGCTGCAGGACAAGAGCATGGGGCGCTACTACCTGGCTCTCATCGACTATCCGCTCAAAGAGGATACCATCGTAGACAAGCCCATCGGACGCAACCCGAACAACCGTCTGAAGATGGATGTCGTACCGCATGGTAAAGAGGCAAAAACAGCCTTTGTCAAACTGGCGCAAAGCAGGGCGGATACAGAACTGATCGCTGCCAAACTTTTTACCGGACGTACCCACCAGATACGTGTGCATCTGGCAACATTGGGACGGCATATACTGGGGGATCATTTATACGGCTTTAAGAGCAAACGGGATAGAATTTCACGCGTGAAGCTGCATGCATATCTGCTTTATCTGACACATCCTGAAACGGGAAAAAAGATGGAGTTTGTCGCCCCGCTTTTTGGAGATATGCAAGCGTATCTGGCGAAATATTTTGATGAAAGTGAAATAGATGAGAAGATCGATCCTCGTACTCTTGGCGACCGTTTTACTGGGCTTTAACGGCTGCAGCGGTGTTGTGCAGAGTATCACGGTGTATGAGAGTGATCCCTCTTTGTCAAAACTTCGGGATCTCAAGGCTCTTCCGCAGAGAAATGCTATCGGTTTCGAGTGGGCAAAGATCACAGACAGCAGAGTGCGTGGGATCAATATCTACAGAAGTTTGGAGGGAGAGGAGAAGCATATTGCCACGATCTCCAATGCCTATGCCACGCATTTTGTAGATACGCAGGTTAAACCCGGCCAAAGTTACCGCTACACTTTTAAGACACTGCGTTTTGGAAAAGAGGCTACATCTGGCGTACATATCAAGGCTTACACTTTGCCTCCGCTTCAAAGCGTCCCATTTCTTAAAGCCTATAAAGCAGGGGAAGGAGCAGTAAAACTGCTCTGGAACCCCCATAGTAATGAGAGTATCAATGGCTATATCATCGAGCGTTCAGTGAACGGAGATGAATGGCGCTATCTCGCCCAGGTCAAAGGAAGAATCATGGTAGAGTATATCGATACCTTTGTCAGGCAGGGGCGGGAATACCGTTACCGTATCATTGCCAAGGGTTACGACGATACGACTTCGAGGCCAAGTCAGCCAGCACAAATCAGACTCTAAACACACAAGGAAAAAGATGCCACATATTAAAGTCAAACCATTTGACAGCGCTATCGTAGAGATGCAGATACCTGGGAGTTCGTTGCTTACCTTCCGTGCAAAAGCGATAGGCGCCGACGAAGAGTTATGGGGGGTGGAGTACGCAGGTGAAGAGTTCCTGCTGCAGTACAAACCTGAGAGTAACGGTGCCGCACAGCTCAAGTACGATAAGGTTACCAGGCCGCTGAAGGTCAATCTTCTCAAAGAAGCATTGGCAAAAACAGCCGAGGAGCTGAACCTTGAGATCGTGAGTTCCAATATCGCGATCTCTCATACGAAAGCGCCGTTGGCTTCGGAATACTTCAAAAAGATAGAGGATTTTGAAACGGTAGTATACCCGAAAGAGAAGCTCTCTGTTGAGGTAGGGTTCGGCAGCGGGAAACACCTGCTCTACCAGGCAAAGAAAAATCCCGATACCCTCTTTATCGGGCTGGAGATCCATACTCCTTCTGCGCAGCAGGTGCTCAAACAGATAGAACTGCAGGGGCTGGACAATATCTGGGTGGTCAACTATGACGCAAGGCTCTTTCTGGAGATGCTGCCTTCCAACAGCTGTGAACAGATCTTTGTGCATTTCCCTGTACCGTGGGATAAAAAGCCCCACAGAAGAGTGATCAGTTCGAGTTTTCTCGAAGAGTCGATGAGGGTACTGCGCAAGGAGGGGAGACTCGAGCTACGTACGGACAGTGACAACTACTTCTGGTATGCCCTGGAGACTTTTTTTGGGGAAAGTGTACCGAAAACACATGTGGAAGTGCGCAAGAATGAAGCCCTGGAAGTGACTAGCAAATATGAGGCACGATGGCTCAGGCAGGAGAAGGATATTTATGATGTTTATGTAAAGTGCCTGACCCATTCTGAACCCAAGACATTGGAGATCGATTTTAATTTTAATGGTGTAAAATATAGAGAAGGTATAGAGGAAAAACTCTCTAAAACAGCGATGGTCTTTGATGGGTTTTTTATACACTTTGAACGTCTTTTCAAGATCGGTGATGAAAAACTGTTGATCAAGTGTGCATTCGGAAGCTTTGACAGGCCTGAACATAAGTATATACTGATGGGCAAGGAGGGGTGCAGATATTTTGCATCCGTGCCGGTGAAAACCATGGTGAATTACATGGCGCATCAAAAAATGAGAGAGATCTTTTTAGAAGGAGAGTTAAGTGTCTAACGTTATCAATGCCTCCAATTTGACATTGACGTATGATCATGGCAGAAAAGAGGTGATTACAGATGTCAACTTTACCGTCAAAAAGGGGGAGTTTGTTTTTATCACGGGTCCCAGCGGATCGGGAAAGTCGACACTCCTCAAATCACTCTACGGAAGGATCAAACCGACGTCGGGGAACCTTGTGGTCGGCGGAGTGGACCTGGCGCATGTAAAGCCCTCAAAACTTCAGGAGCTCCGTACCCATATGGGGATCATATTTCAGGATTTTAAACTGGTTAATGAGTGGACGGTGGCGAAGAATGTCGTTCTGCCTTTGATGATTGCCGGGTACTCTCTTGATGTGCAGAATACACAGGCTCACCGGTTACTGAAACATGTCAAACTGAGCGAACATGCAGAGAAGTATCCTCTTGAGCTGAGCGGTGGGGAGCAGCAGCGTGTCGGTGTCGCAAGGGCCTTGGCAAAAAATCCTGTGCTGATCCTTGCGGATGAACCGACGGGAAACCTTGATGACTACTCATCCAATGTGATATGGGATCTGATGGAAAATGCCTGCCAGCAACTTGAAACCACGGTACTGGTCGTAACACACAAAATACCTCAGGTTTTCTCATTGCCATACAGACACTTTATTATCGAAGGCAAGGGTGTATATGAAGTACATTAAAAATCATTTGATGTTTATATTTCCTTTGATGGCGATCTTGCTGGGTATCGAGTTCTATCTGGTCTTTGATCGTACTACTGATACTTATGAAAAAGGACTTCAGGAAGGGTATTCGATGCTTGTAGTGACAAAAGAACCTATGAAGACCGATGCGTTCCGGGCACTCAATAGACATATCAGCAAAAGCGAAAGCATAGAACGCAACAGTATCGTCTCCAGGATAGCCAAGGGTGTGACAAAAGAGGGTGAAGCAAAGATCTTAAAGTCATTGCCGTATTTTTACAATGTGCATCTCAATGAGTATATCAGTACCGGAGAACTGATCAGAATAAAAGAGGACCTGGAGCTCAGTCCGCTTATCAAAAAGGTCGAAACATTTGGTAGTAATTATGAATCAAACTACAGACTGTTCAGTTTTATCAAGTTCACGTTAAAGATCTTTATCGGATTTATGTCAGTGGTGAGTCTCTTCTTGATCATGAAGCAGATGGAGATATGGAAATATGCACACAAAGAGCGTATGCAGATCATGGAGATCTTCGGTGCGCCGTTAATGTTACGAAGCGGTGTACTGTTCAAGATCGCGATCATCGATGCGATCGCTGCCGCATTGATCGTCAGCAGTATCTTCCTCTATCTTAAATTTTATTGGGCTGTACACAGCGGTATAGAGATCATGATACAAAACAGAGATTATCTCTTTAGGATCACAGATATAGGTATTTTGTTGGCCGCTGCGTTGTTGATAGTGATCATTTCAGTCTATTCGGTCGTATACAGTACCAAGGGAGTAGAGGAGTGAGACCATTTATCCTTTGGTGCTTATTGACCTTTACCTTTCTTTTTGGCGCTTCTACGGTAGAGAAGATCAAAGACTCCAGGCAAGGGTTACAGACCACTTCAAGCGAGAAGAAAAAAACAAGCAGAAAACTCGAAAAGATCGCTAAAGATATCAAAAGTGCAGAAAAAGAGATGGCACAGTTGGAAAAGAGGATAGATCTGCTGAAAGCCGATGAGGATAAAACCGAAAAGGCCTATACTCAGTTGAAGCATGAGTTGGCTGAGGCGGAGAAGGAACTGGGGCAGATCAACAGTACGATCAAAAAAAAGCAGGAAGCTTTTTTATCATTGGCAACTGAGCAGTTCTCCGTGATCTTTGCACTGCAGCAATCAAAGATACAGACCCGTGAATCCGTCCTCTCTTATGAGGTCTATAAAGCATATGAAACATATAACAATGAGGAGCTGCGATCACTGAGAACAGAGATCGTCAGCTTGGAGAAAACCCAGAAAAGTAAGCGTTCTTTACGTGATAATACAAAAAGATCTCTCTCTGATATCATTGCCAAACGTAAAGATTACGACCAAAAGAAAAAAAAGAAAGAAGCCTATGTTAAGCGTTTGATGGCAGATGAAGAGAAGTATCAAAAAAGGCTCAACGATATTGTGGACAGACAAAGTATGCTTCGTGATACACTCGCAAAGCTCAATATCTTACGTCAAAAAGAGGTAGAAAGGGCAAGACGTGCCGCGGAAGCCCGAAAAGAAGCGATACGTTTGGAAAAAGAGCGTAAGCGAAAGATCAGGCTTGCCAGGGAAAAAGAGAGAGAAGCAGAACTTGCTCTTTCAAAAGCGCAGACCAAAGAGGCGAAAGCGGCAGCAACACTGGCAGCGCAAGAAAGTAAAAAGAACCGTATAGCAGCGGAAAAACAGAGTGAAACCGTAAGGAAAGTACACTCTTCTTATAAAATAGCCAATACCTATGCCTACAGGGGAAAAAAGACGATCTCTCCTATCCGCGGTGCAAAAGTACTCAAAAAGTTCGGAACGTATGTTGACCCTGTCTATAATATTAAGATCTATAATGAATCCATTACGCTTCAGGCACCACGTCAGGATACAAAGGTCCAAAATGTACTGGATGGGAAGATCGTTTATTCAGGCAGCACCAGTATGCTCGGGAAAGTAGTGGTCGTAGCACATAGCGGAAAGCTCCATACTGTTTATGCAGGGCTTTCGAAGATCGCGCCGAATATAAAAAAAGGGCGTAAGATAAAGAAAGGATATGTCGTAGGCAAAGTAAACAGCAAACTGATCTTCCAGGCGACAAAAAATTCCAAACATATCGATCCATTAAGGCTCATCACTCTCTGATGGACATGAAAGGAGAGTTGCTCTGAGGTTTAAACCCAAACTAAACCTCTTTTGGATATAATCGCGAAATTCTATAAAGGGCTACGAGTGGCAAAACGAGTATTGGTAAAGTTTTCTGGTGAAGCATTGGCTGGTAAAGAAGGGTATGGTATTGATACTCAGATACTAAAATTTATTGCAAGTGAGATCAAATCACTGATCGATGCCGGTATTCAAGTCGGAGTCGTGGTCGGTGGCGGAAACATCATTCGCGGTGTAACTGCCGCATCGGATGGTATCATCACGCGTACAAGCGGTGACTATATGGGGATGCTGGCAACGGTAATCAACGGTGTGGCGATCCAGGAAGCGCTTGAGCATATCGGTGTTGAGACAAGGCTTCAGACTGCAATCGATATGCAGGAGATCGGCGAGGCATTTATCGTAAGACGTGCGAGACGCCATCTTGAAAAGGGCAGAGTCGTGGTTTTTGCGGGGGGTACAGGGAATCCATACTTCACAACGGATACAGCTGCGACATTGAGAGCATCGGAGATCGGTGCTGATATGTTGATCAAAGCAACAAAAGTGGATGGCGTATACGATAGAGACCCCAACAAATATCCTGATGCGGTAAAACTTGATACAATCAGTTATGACAAAGCACTCGAGGATCATATCAAGGTGATGGATGATACGGCGATCGCACAGGCAAAAGACAACAAGCTGCCGATCGTAGTATGCAACATGTTTGAAAAAGGCAATCTTCTAAAGATTATAAACGGCGATACAAGTCTCTGCTCGGTTGTAAAGTAGGGATCAACGAGTTGCTCAGGCAGAAGCGTCATCAAGAGTGAAAGGATAAGAATGAGAACAGAAGTATTAACGGCAAAAGCACTGGAAAAAGTAAACCATGATAAATACCTTTTGGCGAATGCAGTAGGTAAAAGAGCTGAGGCGATCGCTAATGGGGCAAAACCGAAAGTAGATGCAGATTTGAAGAAAATGAAAGCAACAGATATTGCACTTTTGGAGATTGCTGAAGGTAAAATTGAAGTTCATCTAGAGGAGTAGGCCTCTTGAACGCTTTTTTGGAAAAAGCCAAACATATCAATACGATTGAGGAGGCGGAATCTTTTCTATGGGAATATCTACCCTCTCCTCAGCCCAGTACCAAAAAAGCGTTGGAACTCTCTTCCAGGGCACATGAAGGACAGTTCCGAAAAAGCGGTGAACCCTATATCGTTCACCCTATCCTTGTAGCAGCGATCACTGCTGCTTTCTCCAATGATGAAACGATGGTTCAGGCTGCACTCTTGCATGATGTGGTTGAAGATACACACTATGAGATAGAGGAGCTTGAACGTCTCTTTGGCGAGGATGTCGCCCATCTGGTGGAAGGACTGACCAAGATTGTACAGATCCGTGATGAAAAGCTGGTCTCTTCGGCTTCTGATGAGCGGCTGATCAACTCAGCACTCAGCTTCCGAAAAATGCTTATTGCATCGATCAAAGATATCCGTGTCCTGGTCATCAAGCTGTGTGACAGACTGCACAATATGCTGACACTCGATGCCCTGCCGCCCCACAAGCAAAAACGTATCGCGGAAGAGACCCTGGTGGTCTATGCCCCTATCGCCCACCGTCTGGGTATTGCCCGTATGAAGAATCATCTGGAAGATTTGAGTTTTTACTATATCTATCCGGAGGACTATAGGCATATCGATGAGTATATCAAGTCAAATGCGCAGAACCTTCAGCTCAAACTGAATGCGTTTATCCAGAAAGTCACAGAGATGATGCTGAAGGATGGATTTGAAGAGGGGGAGTTTGATATCTTCGGACGTGTTAAACACTACTACTCCACCTACCTGAAAATGCACAGGAAAGGGGTGAGCATAGAGGAAGTACTTGACCTGCTTGCGATACGTATTATCGTAAAAAAACCGATAGAGTGCTATCAGGTACTCGGCTTGCTCCACCTCGGATACACGCCGCTGATCTCCCGTTTCAAAGACTATATCGCCGTACCCAAGGAGAACGGGTACCAGACGATCCATACAACACTGTTTGATGAAGAGGGGATCGTGGAGGCACAGATCAGGACCGAAGAGATGCACAGGCTTGCAGAGTACGGTGTCGCTGCACACTGGAAATACAAGTCCGGAGGCGAAGGGATCAATCTTGAGTGGCTGGAAGGGCTCAACTATACCAATGAGTCGATTGAGGAGTTCTATGAACTTGCCAAATGTGATCTCTTCTCAGAGGATATCACCGTCTTTTCACCGAAAGGGGACTACTATACGCTGCCTAAGGGTTCGGTTGCATTGGATTTTGCTTATCTGATCCACTCTGAAGTCGGTGCCAATGCGGTCTCTGCCATGATCAACAAGCGTGAGGCTCCGCTCCTGACAGTCCTGAAAAACGGTGATATTATCAATATCATCAAAGATGATACCCCGCATCTGCACTGTACCTGGCTTGATACGGTAAGGACCTCCAGAGCACAGGAGGGGATACGAAGTCTCTGTCGTGCAAGGATCAAGGAGGCCAATACACTCAGCGCCTATAATATCCTGGCCAATCTATTCAGGCAGCCAAGTTCGGAGATGAAAAGGCTGGTGAAAGAGATCGGATTGCAGGATACGATCCACAAGCTGCCGCTGCAGCTTGACTACTATAAGGAGACGATCCGGCAGGTTGCGGACTTTTTGGGGGAGAAAGAGCTACGTTTCTGGGAATTGAGGAAAAAGGGGTATAAAAAGCCTCTACTCAAAGAGATCGAACACCTTAAGTTTTTTACGAACAAAACGATTGATGGTGTGGAGTTTGATTACTGTTGTCATCCGAAAGTAGGCGATCAGATCGTCGCATTCTATCGGGACAACAAAGCAGTTATTCACCATAAGTTATGTAAAAAAGCGTATGCCCTGATGAAAGAAGGACATCCGATGCTGCATGTACACTGGTCAACATCAAAACTCTCGCGCTATAGGTTGACACTGAGTTTGCAGAACCAGAAAGGGATTCTTGCCGAACTGCTGCAGAAACTTTCAGATCTCAATCTGAATGTGATCAGCATCGAACTTGGAATACAGAGTTCCGATACGGCAGAGTATTGTCAGATTGAAGTAGAGAGTGATCAGTCAAACAAAGCAATATTGGCAGAAAAAATTTCAAAAAAATTCAAGCTGATTGAAATCATCAGCCTGGATGATGCATATAACAAATAAGGACAGAGACAGATGATAACTAAAGCACTTGAAGAGATTCGCAGAGGTACTGCCGAGATCATAGACATGGAAGCCATTGAAAAACTGGTAAAGCGTTACTATGAGACCGGTGAGACCTATACCGTCAAAGCAGGTTTTGACCCTACCGGGGCCGATCTGCATCTTGGACATACGGTACTGCTTCAAAAGCTTAAGACATTTCAGGCGCATGGCGGAAGAGTACAACTGCTGATCGGTGATTTTACCGCAACGATAGGCGACCCTACGGGTAAAAGCGAGACAAGAAAGGTACTTGACCGTGCGACCATCATGGCCAATGCAAAAACCTATCAGGAACAGGTCTTTAATGTACTTGAGGAGAGCAAGACGACAGTTGTCTATAACTCAAAGTGGCTGAACGAGTTGGGAGCGGCTGGATTGCTGGGGCTTACGACACTCTTTAATGTAGCCAGAATGCTTGAACGTGATGATTTTGAAAAACGTTTCAAATCCGGGCAGAGTATCTCTATCTCCGAATTCCTTTACCCGCTCCTTCAGGGATATGACTCTGTGGAGCTCAAATCAGATATCGAGATCGGAGGAACGGACCAGAAGTTCAATCTTCTGATGGGAAGACATCTTCAGAGAGCCTATGCGGTAGGTAAAGAACAGGCGGTACTGATGATGCCTATCCTTGAGGGGCTGGATGGTGTGCAGAAGATGAGTAAATCTCTGAACAACTATATCGGTATCACAGAGAGTCCTAAAGATATTTACGGTAAAACACTCTCTATCTCCGATGATCTGATGTGGCGCTACTATGAACTGCTGAGTGAAAAACCGCTGGATGAGATCGCTCAGTTGGTAGAGGATGTCAAGAATGGCACAGTTCATCCGAAAACAGCCAAGGAAAATCTTGCTCTGGAGATAACCGCTAGGTTCCATAATGAAGAATTGGCTAAACTAGCTAAAGAGGAGTTCAACTCTGTATTTAAAGCAAATCAGATTCCGACGGATATGGATGACTTTGATATGGAAGATGGTATCTGGATTTGCCAGGCACTTGTGGACGCAGGCCTTGAGCCTTCAACATCGCAGGCGAGAAGAGATATCAAACAAAATGCAGTAAGCATCAATCAAGAGAAAATCAGTGACGATAAACTTAACCTGGGCTGCGGAGATTATATCCTGCAGGTAGGGAAAAGAAGATTTGCGAAAGTGAAGGTAAAATAAGTGACATTCAAATCTTTTAAGATCGGAAAATATACGATCGAAAAGCCTATTATTCAGGGAGGAATGGGGGTTGGTATATCTTGGGACCAGCTTGCCGGCAATGTATCAAAGGAGGGAGGTCTAGGCGTGATCTCCGCTGTTGGTACAGGTGTCTATAAAAATAGAAAATACCTTGATGACAAAGAGATGGTCGGCAAAGACCACCGCCCGCTTGAAGCGATTAACTTCTACTCTTTCAAGGCACTACAGAAGATATTTGAAAATGCGAGAGAGATCTGCGGGGACAAACCGCTTGCCGCAAACATCCTTTATGCGCAGACAGACTATGACCGTGTGGTACAGGATGCGTGCAAGGCCGGTGCCAATATCATTATTACCGGTGCGGGACTGCCTTTGACGATGCCTGAAGCGGCAAAAGAGTATCCCGATGTAGCCCTGGTACCGATAGTATCTACTGCAAAGGCATTGAGGATCCTCTGCCGAAGATGGAAAAAAACACATAACAGACTGCCGGATGCCGTGATTGTAGAAGGACCTCTCAGCGGAGGGCACCAGGGGTTTAAATACGAAGAGTGTTTCCTCTCTGAAAATCAACTTGAAGAGATCCTTCCTCCGGTTGTTGAAGAGGCAAAAGAGTGGGGTGATATCCCTGTGATTGCAGCAGGCGGCATATGGGATCATGATGATATCGTGAGGATGCTGGAACTGGGAGCAGTTGCGGTACAGATGGGTACACGTTTCATAGGTACCGTGGAGTGTGACACCAGCGATGTGATGAAAGAAATCCTGCTGAATGCAAAAGAGGAGGATATCAAGCTTTTCAAATCACCGGTAGGCTATCCGGCGCGCGGGGTCAAAACGCAACTGCAGGCATCCATTGAGGCAGGAACAGCACCGAAAGTGGCATGTATCTCAAACTGTGTGGCGCCATGCCATAGAGGAGTAGAGGCTAAAGCGGTGGGATACTGTATCGCTGACAGGCTGACAGATGCCTATGATGGGATTGTCGAAACCGGACTTTTCTTTACCGGTTCCAACGGCTACCGCCTCAATGAGATCATCACGGTCAAAGCGCTTATGGATAAACTAATGAACGGAGAAGAGTAGTAGACCATGTTAAGACGGAGGTATCCTGTACTCGTTTTCCTCATGACAATCTTCCTCTTTTCCCCCTCTCTTTTCGGGGGAATGAACAGCATGACCAAGGCGATCGTCAAAAAAGGCGAATTGAGACTTTTTTTTGCGCATCCTCTTGATAAAAAAAAGATCAGGCACTTTACACTTCCAAATCCTCACCGGGAAATCTATGACTTTAAAGAGATGAGGCTTGCACACAGCCGTGTACCGCTTGGATTGGGCAACAACGTGCGTATCGCGCAGAACAATAGCAATACGGTACGTGTGGTCATAGAAAATCAGAAACCCTTTAACCCTACAGCCTATCAGCCGCTTTTTTCCAAAGGTACATACCATATCTCTTTGCCTAAGAACAGCGCTTATATTCAAAAAGGACACTCTTCTGTCCAACAGGGCTATGCAAAACCGCAGGTGAAGCAGAATATACGTAAAAGTCATACGGAAGTGATCGTGATTGATGCAGGACATGGAGGGCATGACAGCGGGGCAATCGCGGGCGGAAAAAGAGAAAAAGATCTTGTGCTCGCGATCTCAAGAAAGGTTGTAAAACAGTTGAAAAAAAGGGGATTTCCGGTTTACCTGACACGGAGCAGCGACCGTTTTTTAAAGCTGCATGAACGTACCCGTATCGCCGACAGAAAAGATGCAAAAGTGTTTATCTCTATCCATGCCAACTCCATTGTAAAAAGTAAGCGTGACAAGATGCACGGGATTGAGACATTTTTCCTGCAGAATACCAGAGATGAACGTTCACAGCGTATCGCTGCCAGAGAAAACGAAGCAGTTTTAAAAGGAACAGACCGAGTCAGTAAAAATGTGATCATCGATTCGGTACTTAACGGTCCGAAGATCGTTGAGTCAAACAAGTTGGCGATCGATATCCATAAACGTATGATGGCCAATGCAAAAACACTTTACAGGGATGTCAGGGATGGCGGGGTACGTCATGCACCGTTTTATGTTCTGGTCGGTGCAAGCAGGCCTTCTGTATTGATAGAGGTGGGTTATATCTCCCATTCTAAAGAGCGCAAGCGTCTCTTTTCTGCAGAATATCAGAACCTGTTGGCCAAAGGGATCGCCGAGGGGATAGAGAACTACCTGAGAAACAGAAGAAGAGAGATCGATCTCTAAAGGGTCTGATGATGCCTGTCGGACTTTTTATTCATCAACTTCCTTCTGTATGATGTATGATGTATGATGTTGACCGAGAAATTTCAGAGCTATCTGTAGATGCGGGGGAGATATCTATGGGTCTACAATAGATAACAATCAGTAGAAAAATGGAAGGAGAGTCCCTGTCAATCTTAAAATAAAAAGAGTGACAGGACGTGGTATAAGAGGTTTATGGCTTATTTGTAGTTTTTTATCGCTTTTTCAAGGATCTCGGCAGCGGCTGCTTTATCTTTGAATCCTGATACTTTTACCCATTTGTTCGGTTCCAGCATTTTGTATGTTTCAAAGAAGTTTTTGATACGGTTGAGTGTATGCTCCGGTACATCTGAAAGATCCTGGATATTTGCATAAGTCGGATCAATTTTCTCGGTAGGTACTGCTAGCAGTTTTTCATCACCGCCTTTCTCATCTTCTGTCAAAAGTACGCCGACAAGTCTACATTTGATGTAAGAACCAGCCTGAAGCTGATAATCACAAAGTACAAGTACATCTGCCGGATCACCGTCATCTGAAAGTGTGTTTGCTACAAATCCGTAGTTTGCAGGGTAGTGTACAGCAGAGAAGAGCACTCTGTCTACCTCTACGGCACCAGACTCTTTGTCAATCTCATATTTGATGTTTGAGTTCAGCGGTACTTCGATGATTACTTTTACTTCATCTGGGCATTTACCCGGTCCGATTTTACTAATATCCATGTGAATATCTCCATAAAAAATTTTCGAGATGATAACATAAGGTTTATTTGTAAGAAGTTAAACCAGATGGACCCTTCGGATCCACAGGTAATATATGGAGGTAAGAAGAAAACCGATTCCCAATGTCACAGTGATATTTTCCAGGCTCATTCCCCATTTGGCAGCATATCCGATAAACATTGCCGTAAGGACGTTGGAGATCATAAAAAACATATCGTTATAGGAGATGATACGCCCCATGTATGCCCGGTCGGTATTTTCCTGTATCATCAGGTAGGTATAGGCCCACAGCGTTGTAGTAAAGAGTCCCACGATAAAAATAGCTATCAACGATATATAGAAATTTGCCTGCAGCTGGCTCCAGGTGATGATCGCAGCACCTTGAGCGATAAAAAAGTAGTGCAGATTGTCTTGGCTGACGATCTTTGAGAAGAAGACAGAGCCAATAAGCAGTGCGATTGCACGTGTGGCATTTAACCAGCCTATCGCCAGCGCTACGGCAATGATCTCCTTGTATTTCAGGTCAGCCAGGAGTGTTACAAGCGCGTCAAAGCTGGTAAGACCGATACTTGCATGAAGCAAAATCAGGTGCAATATCCTGGGGCTGTTTTTAAGATAAACAAAACCGTCTTTGAACATTTTCCAGTTTGACTCGGTATGCTCTTCTCTCTCCAGATCGACCTTCAGCCCAAGGAGAAGCAAAATTGCCATTCCGTAGAGCAGTGCATCGAAGATAAAAGCCATATCATACCCCATATAGTGTGTCGCAATGCCTCCGACGGCCATCCCCGAAGCATAGCACAAAGACCAGATGACCGAGTGAATCTCATTGGTGCGTTGAAGCATTTTGCCTTGTAGTATCTTGGGGAAAAGTGTCATCTCTGCTGAAAAGAGGATCGAGGCAGCCGAAGATCGTATAAAGATCAGAAGCATCAGTATCCACACATAGCTCAGCGAGTCTACTAGTATGAAACCAAGCGTCATGGTGATCTCGACAAAAAGCAGGCTCGTCATCAGTTTTTTAAAATCCACCCTGTCCACGACGATGCCGATGACGGGGGCCAGTACAACGGAAGGAAGCATACTCATAGCAGCAGTGAGTGCAATCGTCAGTGCATCCGCCCCATATCCGACAATCATTGCAAAGATGGCAACCTGGGAAAACCATGTACCAAAATAGGAGAGGAACTGTATCGCTGAAAGCCGTCTTACGACAGGGTGTTTCAATACTTCTAGATACCCTGCCATTTAGATATTGCTCTCATCATGGAGTCCGTAGTGTATCCCTTTTTGATCAAGCAGGTCGGTATACATTTTAAAGGAACGATCAGCCAGATCTTTATCATAGGAGGCTACGGAGATGGAAACCCGCCATCCATCCTCATAGAGTTTCGGCAGCGATGAGAACTCTATCCCCTTTGGCATCTGCTCCATAAGATCGATAAAGAGATTCTCTTTGCAGAGTGCAGTGAGTGTATGGCGGTAATAGGCCTGTTTTTCCGTGATGAGCCTGGTTAATATCTCTTCGACCATTGGATGGCTCATTTCAGGAAATCCCGGCATAAAGAAATAACGCTCATCAAGGCTGAATGCCGGCATTTTGTTGACGGGGTTGTCGATGAGTTTCGCACCTCTTGGCAGTTCTGCCATGCGTACGGAGTAGGGGTAGGCTTTCTCTCCAAGCTGGCCGACGATGATCTTTTTGGCTTCCTCGTGTATAGGCAGTGTCCCGTCTCTGAGGGCAATTGCAGCACATTGTCTTGTGTGGTCATCCGGAGTTGAACCGATCCCCCCGAAACTGAAGAGTACGGCATTGGGTTGTGCGGCGATAAATTTGATCGTTTGAACGATGAGCGCAGGATCATCCTCGATAATAAACGAGCCCGTGAGCTTATAGCCTCTATCTGCAAGCGAAGAGGCAACAAAGTCAAAATGCTTGTCCCGTCTCCGTTGATTGAGTATTTCGGTGCCTATAATCAGTATAAAAAATTTTGGAAGACTCATTCTGTTCCTTTTGGAAGAGCATTTTTTTGCGTATTATAACGAACTCTGCTCTATTTTTGGTTAAAAAATAATCAAAAGGTGTTAAATAAACGGGTCTCTCTACGCTATACTTTGGTCAGGAGAGAGACTGAACGGTTGAATATCGGCTGATTTGTATCTACAAGTGCCTGAAGAGCCTCCTTATATTTGATTGCATTGCTGTGCACCTGTCCGCTTCAGGTACTTGTAGATACAAATGATGTTCGAATCATATCCTGCATATCGGAAAACCGTATACCGACTCCGCTCTTTTATGTTATAATGAAACAAGATTGTAAATAAAAGGAGCCGGTATGCAAAACGTAGATATTAAAAAAATCTTTTTGGCATTTGCTTTAGTGTGGATGATGCTCGGTTGCGGACAACCCAGTCCAAATACCAAAAAAGGCGCCTTGGTCGGTGCAGCGAGCGGTGCTGTCGTATCCGGCGTGACCGGAGGGAATGTCCTGAAAGGTGCGGCTGTCGGTACGGTAGTAGGGGGTACGGTAGGATATATCTCGGACCAATAGGCATATTTTACAGATGCTGAAATATAAGCCCATTTGAGAGGAGTTGTGATTACTCCTCGATATAGTTTTTGAGTTTTCTTCCGACTTTGGGGTGTTTCAGTTTCTTGATAGCCGAGCTTTCGATCTGACGTACACGTTCACGGGTAACATTGAGCTCTTTGCCGATCTCTTCAAGGGTTCTGTCGCTTTCATCTTCAAGCAGTCCGAATCTCATACGGATCACGGCTTTTTCTCTTTCATTCAGCTGGTCAAGCACTTCATCGATCTGAAGGTTGAGGTCATCTTTGAGTACGGCATCTGTAGGGCTGAGCGTATCTTTGTCTTCAATAAAGTCCCCGAACCTTCCGTCATCCTCATCCCCTACCGGCGTCTCAAGGCTGACCGGTTCCTTGGTGATCTTGATGACATTCTTGACCTTGTCGACAGAGAGCCCCACCTCTTCTGCGATCGTTTCAAGATCAGGTTCTCTTCCTGTCTCCTGGAGATGTTTACGGATGATCTTGTTGATACGGTTGATCGTTTCGATCATATGGATCGGGATACGGATCGTACGTGCCTGGTCCGCGATCGCACGGCTGATCGCCTGGCGGATCCACCATGTCGCGTAGGTGGAGAACTTGTATCCCTTCTCGTACTCGAACTTGTCAACGGCTTTCATCAGCCCGATATTCCCTTCCTGGATCAGATCAAGGAAGGGAAGTCCGCGGTTCGTATAGCGTTTGGCGATCGATACGACCAGTCTCAGGTTTGACTTGGCCATACGTGTTTTGGCTTTTTCGCTTTTCGCTTTACCCTGGCGGATCTGGTTGAGTACCTCTTCGAGTTTCTCCTCGCTCAGGTCAAACCCGCCCTTACTCGCTTCGCGCGTTTCAAAAAGCTTTTTGATCTCCACATAGGTACTTACCATGGTGGTTTCCGGGACCGCATCAATAATATCCTCTTTATCCATATTGATAATGTTGTCCAGAATCTTCTGATGGTTTTTTTTCAGGATGTCATTGAAGAGCGGAAGTTTGTACTCAAGACGCTTGAGCTCTCTTTCAAAGCTGTCATCACTGGTGAGAGCAGTCTCCATCGCCTTTACCAGTTCGTTAATCAGTTTTGATGTCGGCCCGAGATTGATCAGGGCACGTTTAAGCAGCTCTTTTTTGAAAGCCACTTTAAGGCGTTCATGAAGGATCACCTCTTCATCACTCTCCTTTTCCATGATCTTGAGCATCTCTTCACGTGCTTTCATCCACTCTTTTTTGGCTTTCTCTAGCTGCTTGAAGCTGTCTACAACCTGTTTTACTCTGCTATCATCTTTGGGTGAATTTTCATTCTCTTCATCATCATCGTTATCGTCATCATCTTTGTTGGAGTCACTTCCCTTGTCATCTTCAAAACTTTTGAAGAGTTCTTTTACCCTTCTTTCGCGGTTCAAAAGAGGCCCTTTATAGTTGAGGATGTAGTCTATCAGATAGGGGACAGAACAGATCGCATCAAGGATGATATTCTCTCCCTCTTCGATCCTTTGGGAAAGTTCTACCTCCTCCTCTTTGGTGAGTAGAGGGATTTTCCCCATTTCACGCAGATACATACGTACAGGCGAGTCAGAACGGCTCCATTCAAGGAGTTCCTTCTCTTTATGGAGATCAAACTCATCCAGCTCTTCTCCGGCTGCAATCTTTTTTCTCGCTTCTTCGATCTTTTCGGCCTGTTGTGTAGAGAGGAGCTTGGCATATTCGGATGAACTTACAATATCTATTTTATTATCAAGGGATAACTTGTAGATTTTTTTTGCCTGTGCAGCGGTGATCTGTTTGTTGAATTCTTTAGCGATGTTTTCAAGTGTGATCGCATCACCCTTTTTTTTTGATGCAAATAGTGTTTCTATGCTTTTCATACTGTCTTTTACTGCTGCCATAACTTTCCTTGTCCGTAAGAGTTCTTTGTTTAACTCAGTGAATATTAAGGTTGGATTATACCGAAATTTTGTTCGAAATGATAGGGGTTATTTGGTGATTTCTGTTTTTTTGGCTATAATCGCGAAAATATTTTTTGGGGTTGAGCCTCATTGTAAGGAATGGATTTTGCAAGGTAAAGTTTGGAAATTTGGTGACAACATCGATACAGATTTGATCATCGCAGCAAGATATCTGAATACTTCTGAGCCGTCAGAGTTGGCAAAACACGTGATGGAAGATGCAGACCCGTCATTTGTAAATCATATGCGTGAAGGTGATATCATCGTAGCGGGTGAGAACTTCGGCTGCGGCTCAAGCAGAGAACACGCACCTATCGCACTGAAAGCAGCAGGTGTTGCAGCTGTTGTCGCACCCACGTTTGCACGTATCTTTTATAGAAATGCATTCAATATGGGATTGCCTATTTTTGAACTTCCTGAAGCTGAAGAGATCGAGGAAGGTGATACGATCCGTATCGATATGGATGCAGGCGAGATCATCAATGTAACTCAGGCGAAAACTTACAAGTTCACACCGATTCCTGCATTTATGCAGGAGCTCGTTGATGCGGGTGGATTGATCAATTATGCAAAACAAGAAATCGCAAAACAACAAGCGTAAAAAAGGTTATAATAGTATGAGTAATAGTTATAAAATCGGAGTGATTAAAGGTGACGGGATCGGTCCTGAGATCGTCGATGAGGCGATCAAGGTATTGGATGCCGTATCGGTCAAAGAGGGATTTACTCTGAGATATGAGGAGATGCTTCTCGGGGGAGCGGCGATTGATGAAACGGGTGTGCCATTGCCGGATGAGACGATCCAGGGTGTCAAGAAGTGCGATGCAGTCCTTTTCGGTGCGATCGGCGGACCAAAGTGGGATAACCTGGAGAGACACCTTCGTCCTGAAACAGGCCTTCTTGGTCTCCGCAAAGAGATGGGAACATTTGCAAACCTCCGCCCGGCAATGGTCTATGATGAGCTCGTCAATGCCTCGACTCTCAAACCCGAGGTGATCAGAGGTGTAGATATCATGGTGGTGCGTGAGCTGACAGGCGGTATCTACTTCGGTCAGCCAAGAGCGATCGAGGGGGACAAGGCGTACAACACAATGGTCTATACCCGTGAAGAGGTAGAGCGTATTGCTGTCGTGGCATTTGATATCGCGATGAAACGCAACAAGCGTGTCTGTTCCGTTGACAAGGCGAATGTGCTTGAGGTGAGCCAGTTCTGGAGAGAGATCGTGGAAGAGGTAGCAAAAAGGTACCCTGAAGTCGAATTGACGCATATGTATGTGGACAATGCCGCAATGCAGCTGATCCGTGCGCCCAAACAGTTCGACGTGATTTTGACTGGGAATATCTTCGGTGATATCCTCTCGGATGCGGCAAGTATGCTCAGCGGTTCGATCGGGCTTCTTCCGAGTGCAAGTACAGGCAAAGGCGTAGGGCTTTATGAACCGATCCACGGTTCGGCGCCGGATATCGCAGGGCAGGGGATTGCCAACCCTCTTGCTACAATCTCAAGCGCCAGCATGATGCTGCGTTATGCGCTTGGTGAAGAGAAAGCTGCGGACAGGATCGATGAAGCGATCAAAAAGGCGCTTGCGGACGGCTATCGTACGGGAGACCTGGGTGACTATGATGCAAAAGAGATCTGTTCATGCAGTGAGATCGGTGATATCATCGCCGATTATGCATCCAAATAATAAGCAGGGGATGAAACGAATAACGTTCGTTTCGCCTCTTTTAATAGAGTTGCCACCATGGCAATTTTATTAAGAGATCGCTATAGTGTGTGCAGCAATTTGCCGCATTAAAATAATGGTTTTTCTTTTTTCTCTATACTTTTAGAATAATCGATAGATAAATGATGGTGTCAAGGGTAACATACATGGAAACAAAAGCAAGGGTCCTGATCGACTGTAATGATGCAAAGGGGCTGGTCTATAAGATCTCGAAAGTTTTTTTTGAAAAAGATCTGAACATTGACTCCAACCGTGAGTTTGTAGATAAAGACAGCGGAAGATTTTTTATGCGTTCTGTCGTGACAGGGAGGTTTGAACCCCAGGAGCTTTTGGCGGAACTGAAGGCAACTGTCCCCGAAGATGCAGATATCAAAGTGATCGTCCCAAAGCCTAAAAAGATCATACTGATGGCCACCAAAGAGTCCCATGCCCTAGGTGATATCCTTATCCGTCATGCGGATGGTGAACTGGATGCACAGATCGAGTGTGTGATCGCAAACCATGATACCCTTGAAACACTTGTCCGCCGTTTTGATATTCCATTCTTCTGTATTCCTGCTGACGGGATGAACAGGGAGGAACATGAAGCCAAAGTGATGGAGCTGATCGATACATTTGAGTTTGATTTTATCGTACTTGCAAAATATATGCGTATCCTGACGCCGAAGTTTGTCACAGCTTATCCTCGCAAGATCATCAATATCCATCACTCCTTCCTCCCGGCATTTATCGGTGCAAACCCTTATAAGCAGGCGCATGATAGGGGGGTGAAGATTATCGGTGCTACCGCGCACTATGTGACCGATGATCTGGACGAAGGTCCGATCATCGCACAGGACGTGATCCCCGTCAACCACCGTATGGAGTGGAGGGATATGCAAAGGGCAGGGCGTGACGTGGAAAAGGTGGTACTCTCCCGCGCGCTCTCCTATGTGCTCAATGACCGTGTGTTTGTCCACGGAAACAAAACGATCGTGTTCTAGTCATGTTCAATATTGTGCTTGTAGAACCGATGATCCCTCAGAATACGGGGACGATCGGTCGTCTCTGTGTCAATCTCGGCGCCACGCTTCACCTGATCAAACCGATCGGTTTCGATATCGATGACAAGGCGGTCAGGCGTGCCGGTCTGGACTACTGGAAGCATCTTGATCTGGTGGTCTGGGAAAGTTTCGAGGAGTTTCTGGCGGCACACCCGATCGATGAGCATACCCATATGGCGACAACCAAAACAGACAAACTCTATTTTGAAGCAACCTTCAACAAGGGTGACTATATCCTTTTTGGTTCGGAAAGTAAAGGGATCGACGAGAGGGTATTGCTGGAACATCCCGAAAACTGTATCACCATTCCGATGGGAGGGGCCGGGCGCAGCCTCAACCTCGGGGTAAGTGTAGGGATCGTGACCTATGAGGCGCTGCGTCAGAACTACGAGGGATTTGAAAAGATCAAAATCCCCAATAGACTAAAGGAAGAATCATGAGCTTTGGAGATATCTTTTATATTTTTGCTTTCATGCTGTTTGCATTGATGACCTTTGTGATCATCAGAAACTATTTTAGAAGCAAGTTTGACGATGAGGGAAGACGCAAGGATATGAGCGAGATGCAAGATGATAGCAGATCATCATAATGTTTTATCGCGATCATTAAAAAGTTTGCCTATCGGCATCATTACAGAAATGAAGGAGGAGTGATGATTTCGGCCAAGTATCTTTATTATGTACAGGCTTTTTTGCTTTCCGGGATTATGAGTTTTATTATGTCCGGAGCTATTTCGTTTATCAATCTTGGGATCGTAGAACACTTTATGGCTATCTGGACGCATGCATGGATCGTGGCCTGGGCGGTTGCATTTCCCTCGATTCTAATCGTCTTTCCTTTTGCGCGGAAACTGGCCGTAAAGATCGCTTCGAAGTAGGGCAGATCTTTTCTCCGGCGATCACTCCTCTCCTGTAATTGGAGATGCTGCGAGTGATCACTATACCGGTACTACTAACCCCCTATTTACTTACTTTTGGATAAAATCACGTATTATTATTGATAGTATAGGAATCTAAAAGATGACACAACCTCTCCTTATCGAAGTCGGAGTAGAAGAGCTACCCGCAATACCGCTGTTGAAGATCGTAAACAATATCGAAAACGCCTGGCAAAATCTGCTGGATGAGTATAAACTCAGTTGTGCGTTCGAGTTTATCTATACCCCCAGAAGACTGGTACTCAAACACGGTGCGATGCCGGAAAAACAGGAAGATCAGACGATCGAACTGATGGGACCTCCCGTGGCTGCTGCATTCAAAGAGGGTGAGCCGACCAAGGCAGCCGAAGGGTTTGCTCGTAAATGCGGTGTGAGTATCGATGCGCTTGGACGTGCGGAGAACAACGGCCGTGAGGTGCTTTTCTTCAAAAAAGAGGAGAAGGGTGCCGAGACAACGGTGTTGCTGCAGGAGATGCTGGAGAAGTGGATCGCGTCGATGGCATTCGGCAAAATGATGAGATGGGGATCACGAAGCGATGAGTTTATCCGCCCTCTCAGATGGCTTCAGGTAAGGATGGGTGAGGTGTCTGTACCCGTAGAACTCTTTGGCGTACAGAGCGGTACGAAGACCTATCTGCACCGTATGGTCAACTACGATGCGGTGGAAGTGCCGAGTATCGATGCCTATGAAGAGATATTGGCAGAGGGTGCGGTCATGCTGTATCCCCAAAAGAGGGAAGCGCTGATCCTGGAGCAGTTTGATGCACTGGAAGAGAGTGAAGGGATCTTTATCGAAAGAGATACAGACCTGCTTGCGGAGGTGGTTGCGATCACGGAGAACCCGAAGGCATTGGTCGGAAAGTTCGATGAGATGTTCCTTGAACTTCCGCCCGAAGTGATCATCACATCGATGAAAGAGCATCAGCGCTACTTCCCGGTATTTGAGGGCGGCAAGATCACCAACAAGTTTGTGGTCGTGAGCAACGCCTATACGGATGATTACAGCAAAGTGATCGCAGGGAATGAACGTGTATTGAAGCCGAGGCTTGCTGACGGCCTTTTCTTCTATCGAAACGATCTCAAATCGGGGCTGAGTACAGAGGGGCTGGAGAAGGTGCAGTTCCTTGACGGGCTGGGGACGCTGAAAGATAAGATCAGAAGAGAGAAACATATTGCGATGCGCTTGCTCGGCCTCTATATGGAGAGAGTGGAAGGACAAAGCGGCAAAGATAATGCCACGCTTGAAAAAGCGATGGACAGAGCGGTTGAGCTTGCCAAGGCCGACCTGATGAGCGAGATGGTTTATGAGTTTACCGAGCTTCAGGGGCTGATGGGGTACTACTATGCCAAAGCACTCGGTGAAGATGAGCTTGTGTACAATGCGATCAAAGAGCAGTATATGCCGGTAGGAGAGGGTGCAGAGCTTCCAAGCACGATCTTCTCCAGTATCGTTGCAATGGCGATCAAGCTTGATACCCTTATCGGCCTCTTCAGTATAGGCATGATACCGACAGGTTCCAAGGACCCGTTCGCGCTCCGCCGTGCGGTCAACGGTATCGTGCGTATCGTTACGGCAAATGACCTGAGCTTCCATATCGAAGATGTCATTGCACTGCTCAAGGGGGAGTATGCTGCGTTCGATCTGCAGCTTCTCAGCGACTTCATCATCGAGCGTATCTATAAATCATTCGATGCCAACCCTTCGGTGATCGCCGCTGTCCTTGCTTCGGGAGAGAGAGATATCAACGAGATCTCCAAGAAGGTTGCCGCGCTCAATGAGATCGTCAGCAGCGATGTCTTCAAGGAACAGTTCTCTACCTTCAAGCGTGTGGCGAACATCTCCAAAGATGTAGACCTGGATGCACCGATGAAGATCGATACAACGCTCTTTGCTGAAGATGCGGAGGTGACGCTCTACAACGCCTACGAAAAAGTGATCAACACGACCTATAAAGACTATAAAGAGGAGCTGGATGCACTCTTCGGTCTGAAGCGTGAACTGGATGCCTACTTTGATGATGTGATGGTCAATGCAGAGGATGAGGCACTCAAAATAAACAGGCTCAACACCATCGGATCTATCTACAAGACATTCAGAGATATTGCCGATATCAAAGAGATCACTATATAAGGTAACTGAAAATATAGCTCCGATGAGAAGAATAACAAAATAAAATTCTGTTTTCTATACTTTTGGTGAAGAGACTCAGAACAAACACAAAAAAAATAGTATATACTTTCCTCTATTCAAGGAATTAGGGGAAAATATGTCAGAAAACAAACCACAACTTATTTTATTTGCTATAGGCTTATTGCTTATCGGATGGCTCTTTTATTTTGTCAATATCAACGATACTCAGTCTCAAACCGCAAGCAATGCTCAGATAGTCAAAGCGGTAAACATTTCTAACCACAATCCATCAGAACATAATCATGTAGCTTCAAGTCAACCTTTTGTGGCACCTGAACCGTCTAATCCAAATAGATATGAACCAAAGTCCTACCAAGAGGTATTCAAAGAAACTCCGGAATCAAAAACTACGATAGACAGATTTACAGAATCCGAAAAGATAGATCAGCTAAAAGAAGAGAGTGATGCATTGATCGCTGAAGCAGATGCAAGAATCAAAGAAAAAAATCTAAGAACCAACCAAGCTCCTCCATCCGACGAAGAGTTTGAAAAACTGCAAAATACCATTGAGTCAATGAGGAACTAGCGTCATTTTGCTATAGGTTCCAGTGCCTTATGATAAAAGTTTATTTTTTAATTTAACTTAAAACAACTTGAAAGAATTCTTTTGTTATCCTTTGAGCAGTGATATTTTTTATTTATCTAAGGGGGGAGGTAAAAGCGTTCAAATGAACGAATCTTCCTGGTAAATCTGGAAAACAGAGAGGGGCTGTTTTTTTAATATTTTAATCTATTAAACTACCTTACTATTTTTTTTTCTTGCTTGTCACATTCATTTTTATATTGGGGAAAATAACGATGATATCTACTGTGTATAGGACCGGTCTGTTTAAAATTTTCCTGTTGAATCTGCTAGTTTCATTCTCTTTACTGGAGGCTGAGTCTGTAGTAAACTTCAAAGGTGCGATGAGTGTCGAACAAGGAGCGTTGAATTATAAGGTTGATCTCCAGCTTCCTCCCGGTATCGCCGGTGTTGTTCCAAAACTCTCACTGCTTTATAATTCCAATGGAGGTAACGGCTACCTTGGACAGGGATGGAACCTATCCGGACTGAGCAGTATCAACCGGTGTGGTTCAACTGTTGCTGAAGATGGTAAAGACCGGGTAATTAGTCTGGATGAAGGTGATCACTACTGTATGGATGGACAGCGTCTGGTCGCAGTCAATGGAGAGGAAGGTGGAATCGGTACAGAGTATCGCACCAAAGTAGAAAGCTTTACAAAGATCATCTCATACGGAGGAGAAACCGGCAATCCTGAGAAGTTTAAAGTATGGACCAGGTCCGGAGATATCTACGAGTACGGATTTACTCCTGATTCAAAATTCATACATGAGGGTAAGCATGTTTCCTGGAAGCTCAATAAGATCAAAGATGCCTTAGAATCCAATACAGACAACAGTATCGACTTTATCTATGATAACCATGCCATCAGTTCGGTCGTCTATGCAAAAGGTATCAATAGAATAAACTTTGTCTATGATAATAGCCGGTTGGATATCACACACAGCAATTTCTTAGGCGAGGTGATCACTCAGGATCGGAGTCTTGCATCTATTGATATCCTGGTCAATGAGGTGACTGACAGACAATATATTTTTGAATATCTGGCACAGAGTACTCCCCCTGACAAACTGAAACTCAAATCCATAAAAGAGTGCAAAGAGGGAGAGTGCCTGGAGCCTTTGAGCTTTAGCTGGGATAAAAATGACCAGGATGCCATATCTTTTACACACCAGTCTACCAACGTAGATACCAAGTACAGCTACAATATGAAAGTTGCTGATTATAACGGGGATGGGTATTCTGACTTGGTAAGACTCTATGACAACAGGGGTGAAACCTGGATCAATAACCGTAACGGCGGCTTTGATCTTCATCATACATTCGGTATCGATGCATCAGCTGCAGAAGCAAAACCTGTAGATATCGATAATGACGGGGATATCGATATCTATGAGTCCTACAACGGTGCAGACAGGATATGGCTCAATGACGGGACCGGAGCTTTTACATTGAGTCCTGAACGTCCCTCCGTAAAAACCGATGCGAAGAATATCTTGTTGATGGATGCAGATGGTGACGGAGATGTGGATATCTATCAGTCAGGAATTGATGGCAATACAGAAAAAGAGATTATATGGATCAATGATGGAAGAGGTTCATTTACTCAAATGCCGATATTGACGATAAATAAACTTTACATAGAAAACCCAACTATTGGTACACAACAATGGATTATATCAAAGAAGAGAGAAGAGGGAGAGGTTGCTTTTTATGACATTGACGATGATGGTGTAGAAGAACTTTTTATAGTAATCCAGCTGAACGCGGGATACATTTTACAAACTCAAAAAAATTATATGATCAATATATATAAACCGGAATCGGGACAATACGTATTGTCGCAGGAAAATATCACACGACAGGATCTGTCAATAAATGGAATTAGAGAAGGAATATCCGAGAGCTTTGATAGGATCATAGATCTTAATGGTGACGGGATTCCGGACTTTGTGCATATCATAGAAGGCTCGATTCTTTCCAGTGGAGGAGAAGGTCAAATTGACACAAGCGCAGTACATATCTCTAATGGTCAGGGAGGATGGAGCACGCAAAAGCTTGATATTTTTGCTAAAGATGATAAGGTGAGAGTGATAGATATTAATGCTGATAGTGCAGCCGATATTGTATATATAGTCACCCCTGAAAAACCCACAAGCCTCCCTAAAATAGGCACTTTGGAAGCAATAAAATGGTATAATTTCAACCAATAAAACAATCATTTTAAACCGATAGGGAGTGCAGGAAATGCAGGATCTCAATCAGCCACACTTATGGTGCGAGCCTTAGCCACAGGAGAAGTGATACTGCAAGACTGGAAGAGTATGATACTCAAAGAGCTTGGAGTTGCCACACTTTTAGGCTTAACGATGGGGCTAACTGTTTCGTTCTTAGGGTTATTAAGAGGCGGAGCAGAGATCGCTCTTGTGGTGGCACTTACCATGCAAGCTATAGTGATCGTTGGCTCTTTGATCGGTCTTCTTCTCCCTTTTATCTTGATGAAGCTAAAGCTTGACCCGGCAACAGCGAGCGCACCCCTTGTCACATCTATAGCAGATGCAACGGGTGTTGTTATCTATTTTAGTATCGCTACTGCACTTTTGCCACTTTAAAAAAATGGCAAAAGCTATTTAAGTTCTAGCACAACAGCACCCTCTGGTGCTAATACTCTAAAAGTAACATATACACTTTTATTTTTTATTTTTTTCCTTTATTTTTAACCATTTGCCGGTCTCTCTGCTCCGTTGCATCCATCAAATGCCAGGAATCACACACTAGGTCTGCTCTCAGAAAACCCTAAAGGATTTCCGGATATCATACTGAGAGGTGCTCAGCGCGACTGTTAGGCTTTCACGGAGGTTAAAACCATGATGGAGAATCTTTCACAAATACTCTTACTTTTAGCTCTGGCGATTGCCGTCGTGGTTACATTTCAGCGGCTACATGTCCCGACCAGTCTGGGGTATTTACTGGTGGGCGTGATTGTCGGGCCATACACGCTGGGGCCGACGGTCGCAATACCCGAGTTTGAAACGCTCGCTGAATTCGGCATTGTCTTCCTGCTTTTTACAATTGGACTTAATTTTTCTTTGCCGCAATTGCAGGTGTTGCGGCATCAGGTACTTGGATTGGGAACCGGGCAGGTCGTATTCACAACCTTGCTCGTTGGAGTCATCGTGTGGCTTGCCGGATTACCTGTCGCGGTTGCATTCGTATTCGGTGCCGTCTTTGCCCAGTCGTCGACCACGATTATTGCGAGCCTGCTGAACGAGCGGGGCGAGGAGAATACCCGGCACGGTCGACTCGGGCTCGCGATGTCTGTTTTTCAGGACGTCACCGCCGTTCCTTTTCTTGTGATCATACCCGTGCTCGGTACGGCTGTCGCTGCAGGTGTGCTGGTCGAAGCTTTGGGCTGGGCGCTTACGAAAGCCGTATTCGCGGTTGCACTAGTGTTCTTTGCCGGACGCTGGCTGCTGCGCCCATTGTTCCATCTTATTTCCGAGCGCCGGTCTCTTGAAACGTTCACACTAGCCGTGTTGCTGGTTACCCTGCTCGCAGCATGGACCACGAGCAGCCTCGGGTTATCGTTGGCCTTCGGCGGGTTTATTGCCGGGATGATGCTCGGAGAAACGGAGTTCCGTCATCAGGTGGAAGCAAGCATACGTCCGTTTCGCGATGTGCTGCTTGGTTTGTTTTTTATTGGCATCGGCATGCGTTTCGACCCGACTGCCATACCACCTATATGGCACTTGACCCTGCTCGGCGCACTTCTCATTCTGCTCAGCAAGACGCTGATTGTCACCTCTATGGTACGCAAGACCGGGGTCGACGCCCAGGTCGCGTGGCGTACCGGCTTATTGTTAAGCGTGGGGGGTGAATTTGGCCTTGCCCTCATTGCCATCGCGCTGGATTCCAACGTACTCGATACGGAAATGGGTCAAATTGCGATAACCTCAGTGCTACTTTCAATGGTGGCGGGTGCTGTTCTGATTCGATTCAATGGTGCCATTGCGTCCATGTTCGTCAGTTTACCGAGCGTTAAGACTCCTGATAGTCCTGAGTTGCCTGAAACGCTGGAATATCAGGTAGTGATCGGTGGTTATGGCCGTGTAGGACACACTATCGCGGTGCTATTGCATTCAAGTGGTATTCCTTTTGTGGCTTTTGACACTGATCCGGAACGGGTCGTACAGGGGAGAAAGGATGGCCACCCGGTATATTATGGTGACATTTCCGATCCAGGATTGCTGGCAGCCATTCATGTAGAGAGCGCCTCACTGATCGTATTGACCACTGATGGCATCTCCTCGGCATTACGTGCGCTTTCGTACTTGAGTAGAACATGTCCACAGGTGCCAGTAGTGGCTCGGGCACGGGATCTTGAAACAAGCGCACAGCTATTTAAAGCCGGCGCGGTTCACGCCTTTCCAGAAACCATCGAGGCGAGCTTGCGCCTTGGCACAACAGCGCTGCAGATATTGCAGGTACCGTCTGCTGATATTGATCGAGTGATTCAAGGTGTGCGGGACTGGGGGTACAAGCCCGTGCTTGGAAAATAAGCATGAACAATAACAAAGTGACCATCGACAGACGTGTTGATGGCCCATATAGATAAAGGTAAATGTTATGAATCAATTCAAAAATATTCTTTATGTTGCACAAGCGTCCATTACGCACGAGAAAGGAATTGCGCGAGCAGTTTCTCTTGCAGAAAACAATCAGGCGGACCTGACGGTTATCGAGGTCGTTCCAGTTGTCACAGTGAGCATCGATATGCCGCCCAGCGGACCCACCTCTGCAGAACTACAAACAGCCATTGTTAACAATCGCCGGGTGGAACTGGAATCCCTGATCGCGCCCTACAAGAAACGCATCAATATCCGGCTGAAAGTTTAGGGTCAAGTAACAAATAACAAACAAAGCTATATGTCGATATACTCTTTAAGCCAAAGGAGTTACACATGGCAAGAAGACTTAGACTTGATCTTGACGGATTTCACCATATAGTCAACCGCGGTGTAGCAAGAAGTAATATCTATAGATGCGATGAAGATAAAGAGAAGTTCCTGGAGATACTCTGTAAGTCTTGTAAAACCTATAAAGTCAATGTCCATGACTACTGCCTGATGGATAACCACTATCACCTGCTCATAGAAACCACTTCTCAAAACCTCTCCTTGTTTATGAGACAGATCAACGCAAACTACGCTATCTACTTCAATAAAAAATATAAAAGAACAGGTCATCTGTGGCAGGGAAGATATAAATCATGGTATATCATCAATGAAGCGTACCTCTATACACTCTTCAGATATATAGAACACAATCCACTAAAAGCCAGGATGTACAATAGAATAGGTGAGTACCCTTTTACACTATTGGGCACTATGCTTCATAAAGAACAAGAAGTGATCTCCTGTGCCAAACACTCAAAACTAAAAAAAGAGTATCACTATAAAGGTGTACAGGAGCTGCTGGAACAACCCCTCAATAAAAAAGAGCAACAAGAGTTGGAAGAAGAACAGAAAAAGAAAATAGTAGAGCAAGAGCATGAATTCAAACAGGTAAAAGAGATAGCTCTGGAGCAACACTTCAAAAACAGTAACGACCTGCCATCAAGAAACTCTGCTATACTTGAAGCACTGAAAGATGGATATACACAAGGGGAAGTTGCGCGTTACTTAGGTGTATCAGCAGCTCTGATTTCTCATATTTTCAGGAGTATAAATGATTAGTGTTTTGTTACCTAATAAATTAGGAAATAAGGGCTGATTATTATTAATATTTGGCAATCTTTAGATAAAATGACAATTAAGAATAAACTTTATTGCGCTTATGTAGTTGTTGTGAATGTGAAAAATCCCTATTATTATTGGTAAAGATATTAAAAAAACAGGGATTAAAAAAGTTATGAAGCCGGTATTTATAGGAGTTTCCATGGTTGCTAATACTAAAATCAAAGAGATCACTATCTAATGTCTTCTATATACGATACCATCATTATCGGCGCCGGGATCGCGGGGGCGAGCAGTGCCTATTTCTTCTCCCAAAAGGGACAAAAGGTTCTGGTCCTGGATAAACAGGGTATCGCAACCGGCGGGTCGGGGGCGGCAGGGGCATTTGTCTCTCCAAAGATCGGCAAGGGCGGGCCGCTTCAGAGTCTGACCAACGAAGCTTTTTCTTTTGCCAAAGATTTCTACCTGGAGCATTTCCCCCGCTGTTACCATCAAAGCGGTGTGGTACGCATCCCCAAAGATGAAGTGGATGCGAAGAAATTTTCCGAGTATGAATCCCACAATGAAAACAGCTACAGCAGATGGGATCTGGAAAAACTCCAAGCACACCATATCAAGGTGCCTCTTGAGAGCTTTTTTTTTAACGAAGCGGGAGCATGCGATGCACCTGAGACATGCAGGGCACTCCTGGAAGGTATAGATGTTCGGATATATGCTGTTAAAAAGATTTCCTATCGTGATGGATTGTGGGTATGCATTCCTGCTCAGGAGAGTGGGAACGAGGGGTCACCTCTCTATCAGGCGAAATCAATAGTGCTTGCCACAGGGTATGAAAATGCGCTTTTTGATATGCGTTATATGGGCGTCAAAGGTACATGGGGAACCCGCGGAGACTTCCGTTCTCAGTTGCCTATGAAGGTCAGTATGCACCAGTCGATGTCCGTCTCCGCCAATATCAACGGCATCATCCGCCTTGGGGCAACACATGAAAAGGGTGTCAAGGAAGCAAAACCGTGCGAAGAGGAACAGGCACTCTCTCTGAGAGAAAAAGCTTCCAGTATGGTGGATACTTCGGATATGGAACTGGTAGAGACCTTCTGCGGCATGAGGGCAGGGAGCAAGGACTACTTTCCATTGGTCGGGAAAGTGATCGATGTACCGGAGATGCTGGAGCGTTATCCTGCGATCGTGCGCGGGGCAAAGCCTGATCTAAAATATCTTGATAACCTCTATATCTGCAACGGTCTTGGAGGCAGAGGGTTTGTCTTCGGCCCGTTGATGGGAAAAATGCTGGCGGATCTCGTCGTCGATCAAAAAGAACCGGATCCCCGGGTGAACTCGGACAGGCTCTTTTTGAAGTGGTGCAGGAAATCTCCGGAATTGGATAGTTTACGGTAGGGTGCGTAGTCACGCACCACATACCTTGACCCCAGAATTGTCGAACTCAGCACGAAGGATCATCATATCGGTACGTGACTACGCATCCTACGATTGCTCGGATTCTTTCCATTGCTCCCACTGCGGGATTTCGCTGATATGCGGGAAGCCGTCCAGGATCTCCTGGGGCTGGAACTTGGGCTTGTAGGCAAACGCCTTGCACCCATCTACCCAGTAGCCGAGATAGATCCACGGCAGTTCAAGGATCTTGGCAAGCTGGATCTGATAGAGCAGCGAGTAGGTCCCCAGAGAGAGCCTCGGATAGTCAGGATCATAATAGAAGTAGATCGAGCTGATCCCGTCATCGAGTATATCGATCAGATCGACACCGATCAGTTTATCCCCATCCATATAGAGGATCTCTTTGCCAAAGTCATGTGCCCCATCAACAAAGTTTTCGTAGTACTCCCTCTGGGAGATATTGCGATGGCTCCACCCGTCCTTTTGGTGTTTGAAAGCGTGGTACTTGTTGTAGAGATCGAGGTGCGCCCTGGTCATCATGGGTTTCTGGACGATGATCTTGGTCTCTTTGTTGCGGTTGATCGCTTTGCGCTGAGACTTGCTGGGTTGGAAATCAGCGACATTGATGCGGATACTTTTGCACTCGTTACAGCCGTTGCAGATCGGATGAAAGAAGTATTTCCCGAAACGTCTCCATCCCCGGTCGATCACGGCAGTCGTAAAGGTCTTGGAGGCGTTGTTGACATACTTGTAGTGCATACGTACGGTTCTGTCGGGCAGGTAGGCACACTCATAGTCCAACATAGAGAATTCTGTTGATGGCGGATTGAGTAGATTTTTCTCTTCATTCATTACCGCGATTATACAGAAAATAGTGTAAAATTCGATTGATATAATGCTTTCAAAGTAAAGCTTCTGCAAGTCACGCTACGGCCGTGTTTTAAGACTTCGCATTCAGTGCTCCGCATGTACTGCATTTTAGATGCTTGTCTTCATCAGAAGGCTCACCGCGACTTGTCGCTTTTATTATGCTATAAGGTAAGGTATGTTTCTTTATCAACCGACCTCCGGATACCGTTACAACAGTGACTCGATCTTCCTCTATGATTTTATCTCCGGCTTCCAGCCCAGGGGTTCGCTCCTTGATGTCGGATGCGGGGTGGGGATCATTTCGCTTCTTTTGAGTCGTGACTTTCCGGTGAAAACTACGATCATCGACAAACAGCAGAAGATGCTGGAGTATGCGGTACATAATTTTCATCTCAACCAACTTGAGGTGCAAAGCCATCTGGGAGATTTTACGGAACTGCAGACAGAGGAGAGATATGATTTTATCGTTTCCAATCCCCCGTTTTACGATCCGAGAGTCACACAGAGCGAAAATACGCACCTCAATATCGCACGCTACGCACACCATCTGCCCATCGAAGGGTTTATCCGAAGGGTCAAAACCTTTTTGAAACCCAAAGGATGGTTTATTTTCTGTTACGATGCAAAACAGATCGATCTACTCTTGCATCATCTTAAAATAAATGGTATAAATCCCGAAAAGATCCAGTTCGTCCACTCCAAGATCGACAGGGAGTCCAAACTGGTCATGATCGCGGCGCGCAACAACTCCAGGTCGATGACTCAGGTCCTGCCTCCCTTGGTGGTATTTGATGAGGAGGGTGTTTACCGGCCGAATGCGCAGAGGGCGTTTGAGAAAGCAGGGACGCACAGCATCAAGGGGGATTATGTTGGCGAGGAAACGAGCAGGTAGGTAGTAGGTTTGGCATTGCCAGATGCTGCAGAAAATCTTGATACAGGAAAGATATAAAAGGAATATGATGGAACTTCTAAGCGAAGCAGGATACAGCTATAAGTTTGCCCCCTCAGCATGCGAGGCATGCGGCGGGCACTGTTGTACAGGTGAGAGCGGATATATCTGGGCAAAATATGAAGAGATAGAAAAAATGGCGGACTTCGTTAACCTTAGCCTGGAAGATTTTGCTACAATGTATTTAAGAAAAGTAAAACACCGCTATTCACTGATAGAAAAGAAACTGAGCGAAGATAACTATGCGTGTATTTTTTTTGATGAGACCTTAAAGCGGTGCAGTATCTATCCCGTCCGTCCGAGACAGTGTCGTACTTTTCCTTTTTGGGAACAGTTTAAAAATAATGAAGATGAGGTAAGAAAAGAGTGCCCTGGTATCGTATAATCCTAGCTGCTGCTGTGAGTGTTGTTTTGCTGCAGGTATCTGCTCATGCAAAAGAAGAGACTTTTTCGGAAGATACGCTGATTATCAAAGCACTTTGGTTGGATGATCAGCTCGCATATGAGTACAGCAGGCCGATCTACGGGGAGCTCTTTGACAGGACAGGAGAGGAGGAGTTCCTTTTCCGCGAAATGAGGTCCGCATTGCTCAGCCGAACCTTTATCGAGCAAAGCATTGAACGCCTGGAGAGATGGGATGAAAAGCATCCGGACACCCTGGAAGCCAAACGTCTTCTGATCCCGCTATATCTTACCGCAGACAAAGCAGAACGCGCAGAAGAGGAGTCGATGGATCTGCTTGAGCAGTCCCAGCAGCCGATCGATCTGGAGCTGGCTTCCAATGCACTGCTCTATAATGCGCAGTTTGAGAGAGCACTTCAGCTGCTAAAAAGAGTCTATGATGAGACACTGCATGAAGGTATCCTCTTAAGAGTTGTAACCATTATGGATGAGTATACCGGAGAACGTAAGGAAGCGATCGCACTGCTGGAAACCCACCGGCGAATGCATCTCTCATCACAGAGTGTTTACCTTAAACTGCTCAAGCTCTATATGAAAGAGAATGATATCGACGGGCTTATCAGTACCTATGAGGCACTGTATGAGCTGGATAACAACGAGGATTATCTGAGAAGGATCATCGATGCCTATGTCTACAAAAGAGACCTTGAGGGCGCTACGGCATTCCTGGAAAAGCATCGTGAAGGACATGAAGATATCCTCTATGATCTCTACAAGGCGACGCGATCCTATGAAAAAGCGATCCTGCTGGTTGATCATTTCTACACTCGGGACAAAGACGGTAAGTGGCTTGCTGAAAAAGGGATACTTCTTTTTGAACAAGCAGAGGACAAAGATGACCGCGGAATGCTCAAAGAGGTGATCTCTTATTTTGAAAAAGCAATTGCATCAGGGGTGGAGGAGAGTATCTATCTCAACTACTATGGCTATACTTTGATAGACAAGGAGTTTGATGTCAACAAGGGGATCAGCATCGTTCAGAAAGCACTCAAGCAGCAGCCTGACAATACCTTTTATTTGGACTCTCTTGCCTGGGGATATTACAAACAGGGGAAGTGTAAAGAAGCTTATGAGGTGATGAAAAAAGTGGTTGAGAGAGAGGGTCTTGAGCAGGAAGAGATCAGGGATCACTGGGAGGCGATCCAGAAGTGCAAATAAGAGAGCGTTCAGCGTTCAGCGTTCAGCGTTTGGATATAATACGCAAAAACTTAGCCAAGGCTGTATAGATGGCACAGATTTTAGATGAAATTATCAAGAGAACCAAAGCAGATCTTGAGAAGAGAAAAATAGAGTTTCCCGAGGAGTGGTTGGGGCGTTCGCTTGCATATAACCCCTTTATGCCAAAAGATGTAAAGTCAGCGCTCCGTTCTACAGAAGAGAACCCTTACCGTATCATTGCGGAGATCAAAAAAGCCAGTCCCAGCAAAGGGATAATCCGGGAGGATTTCGATCCTATAACGATCGCACAGCAGTATGAAAAAGGCGGTGCGGACTCACTCTCGGTTCTGACCGAACCCCACTATTTCCAGGGCGATAAAGAGTACCTAGGAATGGTAAGACGCTATGTGAACCTCCCGCTGCTCCGTAAGGACTTTATCGTCGATAAGTATCAGATCCTGGAGGCATTGGTTTTTGGTGCTGACTATATCCTGCTGATTGCTGCGGCATTGAGCCGTAAAGAGCTGAAAGAGCTTTATGAATATGCACTGCACCTGGGGCTGGATGTGTTAGTTGAGATCCACAATAAATCAGACCTTATCAAGGCGACTTTTGCCGGTGCGCAGATCATCGGTATCAACCATCGAAACCTTGAGACTTTTGAGATGGATATGAGCCTGAGCGAGAAACTGATCCCGCTTATCCCCAAAGGGAAGATCATCGTTGCCGAATCCGGTATCCATGACCATGAGACAGTTGTGGAGCTTTCCAAGATCGGTGCAGATGCCTTCCTGGTAGGGGAACACTTTATGCGGCAGGATAATATTACTGCTGCGATTAGGAAATTGAAGTACGGGGAAGAGTAATTCGGTACCCGTTTACTATGGGAGTTTTAATTTTTTTCGTTCCGCCTCGGGAGAGGCTGGAACAAGAGTAAGAAACTTATGCTAAAAGTTTTTTGACTGCCTGGTTGATGCGTCCACCATCCGCACGGCTTCCGATCGTATTTTTTGCTGCACCCATGACTTTCCCCATATCTTTCATACTTTCGGCACCGACCGCTTCAATGATCTTCTGAAGTGCACTCTCCAGTTCTTCATCACTCATCGGTTCTGGCAGGTAGCTCTGTACGATAGCGATCTCTTCATCCTCTTTTGCAACGAGGTCATCGCGTCCTGCTTCGGCAAACTGTGCTTTTGCATCCTCTCTTTGTTTGAGGTATTTTGCCAGGATCGCCTCCACTTCGGCATCAGTAAGCTCTTTGCGTTCATCAACCTCTATCTGCTTGATGTTTGTCTGGATATTTCTCAGGGTATCCCTTCTTGTAATCTCTTTGGCACGCATTGCCTCTTTGATATCGTTTTTGATCTGTTCTTTTAAACTCATCTGCTGCTCCTATGGAAGATTTACAAGGATTATACTATAATCCTCGTATGATAATTACGATTCAAGACAAACAGTTCGATACAAAGAAGATCACACAGCTCTATCCTGCGGCTGTGGTAAAGACGGGATATGAGGAGGAGACCACAAAAGTAAGCCTTGAATGGCTTTCTATCGAAGCCAAAGGCAAGGTTGAGGTTGTGGGATTCGGTATCTTTGTCCATCTGGGCGAAGAAGAAAAACATGAGTTTCTCTTTGAGACCAGAGAAGAGATGGATGCCGTGGCCGGTCAGATCGCCGCACAGCTGAAAAGATAGCCGAATAGCCTGAGATAAGCCCGGATAATAGCTGGTCCAAATGCGATATTTTTTGATCGATTTTCTTTGGATTTAAGTTAGATTACCCTATGATTCCCCTTCAAGAACTGGAGATATTATGACACTATTTCAACTCTTTCTTTTGATCCTTGCCGGGGTGATCTTTTACCTCTTTTTCAGACAGCTTTTTTCCGGGGAACATCCCAAAAGAGGCGTGGATTTTGAAGCGAAACTTCCCGACGAACAGATCGGCGGGATCAACCGGCCTGACAAAACTTTTTCCAAACCGGAAACAGAACCGACGCGGCTTGAGCATTTGGTTCAGATGGCAGATGATGCCGTAGCCAAGGGTGATATGCTGGAAGCAAGCAAGGCACTTCAGAGTGCTCTGGTCCTGGAGGCTGACAATATCGATGTACTTCAACGTCATGGGTATGTGATGATGCAGATCGACAATCTGAAAGATGCCAGAGAGAGCTATGAGAAGATCATCGCAATCGATCCAAACGATGACCAGGCACATGCTTCCCTGGCAAATCTCCTCCATAAACTGAAGGAAGAGGAGGGTGCGATCAGTCACCACCTGCAATCCATTACGCTGGATCCTGAGTATGCTCCGCACCATTACAACTATGCCAACACGCTTTATGATCTAGATCGTAAAGCGGAAGCACTGACGGAGTATACGAAAGCGTATGAGCTGGATGCCTCTCTGGAAGAAGCAAAAAAAATGATCAACGAATTAAAGGGATAAGATGAGCAAAAGTGCATGTTTTGTTACTCAAGAGGCAACAGAAGAGATACTCTCTCGCGTCACCAATGTTTGCGCGGAGTGTTATACTGAACTACTGGCGGGGGATATCATACACTATGATATGCAGAACTACCGTTATCTGTGTGAGCGCTGCCAGGAGGAGCTGTGCGAAAAGATGAATGATAAGTGTGAGATCATCGCTGAAGAGTCAGAAGGACTCTTTGGATAGAAAAGTTAGGTGTTATCCGCTTTTTCTTCTTTCGGTTTTTCCTCTTCTTGATACGTAGACATGGTGCCCACCATTCTACTGCCTTCGGCTGTTTTGATTGTTTTTACGGATATCTCACCTTCAACCGAGCCTGTACTGCTTATATCAAGGAGTTCTGATGCGACAATAGTTCCTTGGACTGATCCGCTCACAGTGATTTTTTTACTTTCAAGTCTTTCAACAGCAAGTTTACCGTGTGGCTGAACCTCCACTGATTTTACTCCGATCACATTACCGGTCACAGTGCCATCAAGTATCATTGTATCTGCCTGAATTTTTTTTGATACTTCACCTGTTTCCATCACCTCCAGCACCTCACAGACGATACTGCCTACCAACTTACCGTTTATGATGGCATTTTTTGCTTTCACTTTTCCATAGACAACCCCTGATTTTCCAATCATCAGTGTGTTGCTGACAATAATGTCTCCCGTCACTTTACCATCGATATGTACGGTATCACTACCATGTAAGTTTCCTGTGACCTCCATACATGAAGTGATGATCGTTGCTGAAGTGATTTTATTGGGTGTATTTTTATTTTTTTTCCCTATGAAAAGAGCCATAGTATTCCTTTACTTTTCTGTCGTAAGTGTAATGATATTCTGGGCCTGTTTAAGGATACTATCCCAGTCAACTTGAGTTATTTTAGCGCTTATGTCGTTAATGTTTTCTAAATTCCATTGTGTAAAAGGTTTTGGATTGAGCCACTTATCCAGGTAGCGAATTTCATAGTGAAGATGAGGTCCGGTACTTCTTCCCGTACTTCCTACATATGCGATAAGATCTCCTTTGCTGACAAAGTCACCGCTCTTGACGGCAAACCTGCTGAGGTGTCCATATGCGGTTTTAAAACCGAAAGAGTGGTCAAGCAGCAAGAAATTTCCATACGCTCCTTTACGCTTGGCAAAAACCACAACACCGCTGGCAGGTGCATAGACAGGTGTACCGTTTTTTGCTGTAAAATCTAGTGCAGGGTGGAAGGATTCTCTTTGGGTGATGGGGTGTGTACGATAACCGTAACCACTGGAAATACGGCCATACTTTAGGGGCTTCCCATTGGGAATACTGTTGAGTACCAGGGCCTTTTGAATCGAAGTTATCTGCTCTTCTTGGACCTTTTCTTTCAGTGCCTGAACAACCTTGTCACGTGCATTTTCTACTCTGTCCTGAAAACTGGCATTAAGGTCCGGTCCGTACCCTATCATCTCTTCAACCTCTTGAAGTTTTTCATTCACTGAAGCGAGTTTGTCACTGTTCTCTTGTATCAAATGTGTGAGTTGTGTATTTTCTTGAACAAGAATTTCATTTTTCTGTTTATAGGTTGCAGTACTCTCTTTAAGCGTTACGATTTGATTCTGAAATTCAACTTTCTGTTGATTGAGTTTTGAGACTTGATTGTTCAGAAAACTGATATAAAGATAGGTGGCAACTGCGATAATCATCAATAGAAGAATGACTCCTGCAATGACTTTTTTGATGATCTCATGCACATTGTACTGGACAGAACCGTTGATGTCACTGATCGTAATGATGAGCCTATGTTTCATCTCTCTCCTTGATGTAGCGAATGGCGTTGATATAGCTGAGGGCATTCAGTTTTACACCTTGGTAGGCGATATCGAAAGCTGTACCGTGATCGACGGAAGTTCTCAGGATCGGGAGATTGAGAGAGACATTGATCCCCTCATCGAAGTAGAGCGCCTTCAGCGGTGCAAGGCCCTGGTCATGGTACATCGCGATATAGTGGGTGTAGCGGGCACGCACATGGGGGGTAAAGGCGACATCGGGAACGAGCGGCGCAGTAAAAACCTGCTTGTCCAATTGTTTATGCGCATTTTTGATCGCCTCACTGATGATCTTCTCTTCATCCCCCAGTACCCCTTCATCTCCCGCATGGGGATTGAGTCCCAGCACGGCAACGGGTGTTTGCGGTTTGGCCGTATGGTAGAAGTCCAGCAGAAAACGGGTGAGGTCTTTTGTATTGATGCTTTCAGCAACCGCTTTAAGCGGAATATGTTCTGTGTAGAGCGCGACATACATCTTCGGGCATCCCAGCATCATGATCGCTTCCGCATCGAAAAAGTCACGCAGGGCATCGGTATGACCCTTGTATTGCACCCCCGCCAGCTCCCAGGCTTTTTTGTGGATCGGAAGCGTACAGATCGCATCTGCTGTGCCTGCCTTTGCAAGTTCGACCGCTTTGCAAAAAGAGGCATAGGCATAGGCACCGCTTTCTTTGGTGACAACTCCCGGTCCTATCTCAAAATAGGGGGAAATATCTTCGATCGTCTGAAACGCTTCGGGAATCGCAAGATCGAGTTTGGCGGCAGCCTGTTCCAGCATGGCCCTGTCGATACAGTAGATCGGTTTGACAAGTTCGCACACCGTATGGTGGTTTTCAAGGGCTAACTGTACCCCGATGCCGTTGAGGTCGCCGATGCTGATCGCCACCTGTTTTCGGTTTATCATTGATGCTTTCCTGCCCGCTTAGTGTTTCATTATCGTTTTCATGTCAATGATCGCCTGCTCCAGTCCAGTATAGACCGAACGTGCGATGATACTCTGTCCGATGTTCAGTTCTTCGATATCTTCGATCTCTACGATAGCAGAGACATTCTGCATATTCAGCCCGTGACCTGCTGCTACGCGCAGCCCGATCTCCCTCGCCTCTTTGCTCAGCATCCGAAGTGTGTGAATCTCCTCGTCAAGCATTTTCTTGAGTACATTGCGGGGAAGTTCCAGTTCGGGGATCGTATGGTGGGTCTTTGCCAGGTTTGTGTAGAGCATGGCATAGATATTGGCATATTTTCCGGTATGAAACTCTATCCACTCTACACCCAATGCCTTGGAAGCCTTGAGTGCTTCGGTGGTGGGGTCGATGAAGAGGGATACTTCGATCTCATGGTTATGCAGCTTTTCGATCGCTTCTGCAAGTCTTGGCTGATCCCCTGTGACAGCGAGGCCCCCTTCGGTCGTCACCTCTTCGCGTTTTTCGGGCACGAGTGTCACGCGGTGGGGTCTCAGCCTGCAGGCGATATCGATCATCTCGGGGGCAATGGCGCACTCCAGGTTCACAGGGAGCGCAGAGAGCTCGATGATATGCTCTGCATCCGCATCCTGCATATGCCGCCTGTCCTCGCGCAGATGTATCGTGATCTGATCCGCGCCGGCACGTCTGCATATCCCCAGCGCATCCAGCGGATCGGGATCCCCGACTCTCCTTGCTTCTCTTAAAACAGCGATATGGTCGATATTGACACCCAGTAGCATGATTTTCTCCGTAATATAGTATGATATTGATTATATCCAAAAATATTTTTGCCCTTCGTAAAATCACTGACTTTTCAAAAAACAACATAACAGCAACGTTACTTGACACCCCCCCCCGTTTTTCTGTTACCATTAAAGCGATTTTAATGACTCTGCTTTGGGGAAAGAGGGGGGAAATATGTTTGATCTTAAATGCTTTATTGAGTTATTTCTATTTTACTCGCTCTCCCTCTTTTACGTTTCAATAAACCAGTACAGATCAAAGATAATAACCTATTACCTGTCGTCACTTGGAAATAGAAAGTGACATACTACGAATAGATTGTAAGTCTACAGACTAAAATAGAGGGGGGATAACTCATGAGAGCGGTATACAGTTTAATCATTGCATTGGGCTTGTTGTTATCAGGGTGTGCGGATGCGGGGAAAGATCAAAGTGTTGAATCAGGTGCAACAGTGCTACTCGATGGTTCAGGGAGTACGCCCGATGCTGATGGTGAGATCAAGCAATATCAATGGGATCAAATAGAAGGTCAACAAGCAGCACTTTCTGATAACAAAAGTGTAAAACCAACTTTTACCGCTCCGATAGTTACAGAAGAGGAGACTTTGGTTTTTAGGCTGACGACAATAGAGCAAGGCGGATATGTATCGCCATGGGAAACCTCTGATACAGTCAGCATTACCGTAAAGCCCTCTTCTTCAGGTAACACACCGCCAACTGCTATCGCAGAAGTAAATCTGACAAATGTTAAATATGGTGAGAGTGTGATGTTCTCGGCAGCGGGTTCTACGGACAGTGATGGTGAGATTGTCAGCTATGAGTGGAGAGATGAAAACAATGATACGTTGAGTGTTGAAGCGGAGTTCGTACATACTTTTGCAACCGCTGGAGTACATGTCATAACTTTAATTGTTACCGATGATGGTGGGATGAGTGCAACAGAGAGTGTCTCTGTAACAGTGCGTGAATTCCAAAAACCGGTAGCCGTAATATACGCCAGTACAGATATCGTACTGGTTGACGAAAATGTTACATTTGACGCTAATGGCTCTAACGATGTTGATGGAGAGATCGTCAGTTACCGTTGGTTGGATAATACAAATACTGTACTTAGTTATGAAAAGTCTTTTACACATACCTTTAGTACCAAGGGTGAACATAATATCACGCTCATTGTTACGGATGATGACGGGCAGGAGGGAGTCGCAAAAGCAAGTATCATGGCAGAAGCACTTCTTCTATCAATATCACTTGAAGCAGATATTACATCACTTGAAGTAAATGAAACAGCCACACTTACTGCTACAGGACACTACAATGATAATACTACAGAAAATGTTTCATCAAATGTGGAATGGGTCATCGATGATAACAGCATAGTTTCCATTGACACCAATGGTATCCTTACCGCACTTAAAAGCGGCAGTACGACAATAAAGGCCAAGATAGGTAACCTGGAATCTGATACGATCAGTTTGGAAATAAAAGAACCGGTACTGCTTGAGTCTATTTCTCCCAATCCTGTAAACATTAGAGTCGGTCAAACTGCCCAAGTGGCAGTGGAAGGTCACTACAGTGACGGTACAACAGAAGCGATAGAGGCAGGGGTGGATTTGATACCTGGCAACTATGATCTCATTTCAGTCTATGGTGACGGTACGATAGAAGGACTGCAGGCAGGTACCACGACACTACAGGCCAAAATAGATAATTTTTTCTCTCAGAATATCGACGTGGTCGTAAGTACTGCACTGGATACCTCCAACTTCCACTTCACGCACTTCGGCAGTCAATATACCGACCAGGTCCCCGCTGATGCGACCAAAGAGGGATATGATGAAAAACGCTTCTGTATGGTCGCAGAACAGATCTTTTCCGAAGACGGTTCTCCGCTTTCAGGTGTAATGGTCTCTATCCATAAACATCCGGAGTACGGTACCACTACGACAAACAGTGAAGGGCTTTATACGATCCCCGCGGAGGGTGGGCTTCAGCTTACTATGCGTTATACCAAAGCAGGCTATATGACGATAGACCGAAAAGTACAGGCACCAGTACAGGAGTGGGTAAGAACAGAAGATGTCACTATGCTGCAAGAAGATACTAAGGTTACCACAATTGATCTCTCAAATTCTGTACCTCAGGCACATATCTCTACCCCTGTAACCGATGAGCGGGGTACACGTTCTACGACTTTGGTGTTTGACGGTGCACGCAAAGCCACGGTTACTTCAGTGGATGGAAGTACCCGAGTCTTGACCACCTTTGATGTGAGAGCCACGGAGTTCAAAACACCTGAATCCATGCCTGCAAACCTCCCCAAAGAAACAGCCTATACCTACTGCTCTGATCTGAAGATAGACGGGACCAGCGATACCGATGAGATCACCTTCGATGCTCCTGTGGTGATGTATGTGGATAACTTCCTTGGCTTTGAAGTGGGTGAGATCGTACCTGTAGGATACTACGACCGCAATCAGGGGCGATGGATCGGCTCGGACAACGGTGCGGTCGTTGCACTGCTTGATACGGACAATGACGGTATCGTTGATGCACTGGACAGCACGGGTGACGGAGAGCCAAATGACCTGGATGGAGACGGCAGTTTCAGTGATGAAGTGGCAGGGATACAGAACAATCCCGACCATACAGCAGGTAAAAGCTACTGGAGAGCAGCATTTACCCATTTTACCCCTTGGGATCATAACTGGCCGTATGGTCCGCCGGAGGATGCAGAGGATCCTGATGTTGATGATCCTAAAACGGATGATGATGAGCCGAATGATTGTCAAGTGAATGTCAGTTCATATGTAACAGGCAAATCCAGAGTATTTCATGAGGATATCCCTGTGGCAGGAACGGACATCACATTGCACTATGCATCCAATAGGGTGGATGGTTATCAATATATTATCGATGCTTCTGTGGATACTTCTAGCATCCCTGCTTCTGTACAGGGAGCAAAGGTTACACTGAACATCGCAGGCAGGACTTATACGAAAACACCTGACCTTGATGAGCTGCGAAGTCTGACATTTATGTGGGATGGGAAAGATACATTAGGCAATCATGTAGCAGGAAAAGTAAAGGCTAAGCTTACAGTCTCCTATATCTATCCGGTAGTTTACCTAAGAGGAAGTACATCATTCGCACAGGCATGGGCAAGAGTTGGTGGAAGCGCTACGGGAGTAAGGGGACGAAGTACGATTGATGTATCCACTAGTAAGAGCATACTGATCGATGTCTTTCCCTCAAAAAGCAATAACGATCAAATAGCTCAAGGATGGACACTCTCCAATGTACATAATTTAGGCATAGACGCTGTCTTTAAAGGCGATGGAAGCAAACTGAAAAAAGAGACTGCTTTAACAAATGGATTGGTTGCCTACTATAAATTTGATGGCAATACACAAGATAGCTCACTTAATGGTAATCATGCTTCAGGACATGGTATCAGTTATGTTGACGGGCTGACTGGTAAAGCAGCCCAGTTTGATGGAAATTATGACTATGTCAGTTTGAATGAATCGACAAAAACACCCTATTTGGGAGTATCAGCATGGTTCAATACCACTTCCACAAAGAGTGGTAAAGATAACATTATGATGCTTATTAGACTTCGCAACTATGGATATGTTATTAATTTGAATGCTGGCGGGCCCTATGGAAAAGTAGCGGGGTGGGTTTCTATCAACAATACTTCTTCATCTTATTCATTTACTTCGCCAGGATCTTACAATGACGGAGAGTGGCACCATGTGGTGATGAACTACTCATCTGAAGGGTTTGAGTTGTATATGGATGGTGTATTATTGAGTAAACAAAGCCATCATACCAATGGAGCAATCTACGGCGGTGGAGGCGGATACAGCATCGGTAGGGATGGAAGTCACTCTTCTGATTATTATGAAGGTCTTGTAGATGAATTCCGTATATACAATAGAGCATTGACTGAAAATGAAATTAGAGAACTGTATCTCAAAGGGCAGACAGGACAAACCGTTTATAGTTTTGATACGCTTGATATCTCTGATGTCACACAGGAGTATGGGTTTGATCTGGCAGGTAAGCACCTTGTTACAAACTCTTACCCTGACAAAAAAGTATTAGAATCCTATACGTATGATGAAAATGGAAAACTCATTACCATAACAGATCAATTTGGAGAAGTCACTGCCATCACCAGAGACAGTGATGGCAACCCGACGGAGATCACCGCACCAAACGGACAAAAAACCTATCTTACAGTCGATGAACAGGGCAATCTGACAGAGATACGCTATGAAGACAATTCCAGATATGAATTTACCTACCTTGACGGCTCGCTGATGGACATTATGACCGATCCGAACGGTAACCGGATAGATCATATTTTTGATGAGAATGGACGTATCACTGAAGAGGTGGACGGTGAGGGAGGCAGCTATCAATTCCTTAGAAACGTTACAGAAGATGAAACATTCTACTCTACCGTTCAACCTATGGGAGAGACACAGACAAGTCAGGATAGTACACTGGCTAACGGTGATACACGATCACTTATCACTCTGCCAACCGAAGATACGATCACCGCTACTTTCTCAAAAGATGAAAAAACCGTTACAAGCCAAAAAGACGGAGTAAGTACGGTAACGACCTATACAGCAGATACCCTCACTCACCAAAAGACCCTCGCATCCAGGGAGACGACACAACCAGGCGGACTGAAACAGACAGTCACATACAACACAAGCTATGACGGCAACGAGACCCATACCAACAGCAAAACACAAACTATTACAAACAATGGCAAAATCACAAAGATCCTTACAGACTATAACAGCGGCGTAGAGACGCTCACCAGCCCGACGGGGAGGAGTGCCACAAGAGAGTATGATATCGATACCAGGCTTACCTCAAGTCTCACGTCAGGTACGCTCACACCGACCACATTCACCTATGACAGTAAAGGAAGAGTCACCACGGAAGCTACCGGTACAAGAGAGACCACTTATACCTACGATGACAGAGGCAATGTAGAGTCGATCACTGATCCAAGAAATAAAATCACGACTTTCACCTATGATGTGATGGACAGAGTCACGGGAGTAAGCTACCCTGACGGTACAACCGAAGCGTTCAGCTATGACAATAACGGCAACCTTCTGACAAGAACCGTACCGACTCCTGCGGATCATGCATTCACCTACAACGGTGTGGACAGAAAAACAGGCTACACAAGTCCGCTGCAAAAAGCTACAATTTACACCTATAATAAAAGCAAACAAGTCACACAGATCGAAAGACCGAGTGGAAAAACGATCACCAATACCTACGATAAAGGAAGGCTGGTAAGCACATCGACGCCTGAGGGTACAACGGAGTACAGCTATCTCTTTGCCGATAAAGTGGGAAGCATCACCCATGGAAGTGAAAGCTTCAGCTTCACCTATGACGGTACACTGCTGACAACTATTGCCCAAAACGGTCTGCTCAACCATACGATCAACTATACCTACAACAACGACTTCAAGGTCACTTCAAGCACCTATGCGGGAGTGACGGAGAACTACAGTTACGACAACGACGGGCTGCTCACAGACAGCGGGGATTATACACTCACCAGAGATGCACAAAACGGATACGTCACACAGCTCACGGACGGTACTCTGACACAAAGCAGAAGCTATAACAGCTACGGAGAGCTCACAGAACTCTCCGACAATACACTGACCTGTCAGCTTCCGCAAAGAGATGACAGCGGTGCGATCACACAGAAAAAAGAGATCATCAACGGTGTAACTGCGACGTATGACTATACCTATGATGACATGGGAAGACTTATAGAGGTCAAAAAAGATGGAAGTGTAACGGAAGCATATACTTATGACAACAACGGCAACAGACTCTCCGCCACCGTAAACGGAGAAACCACTACCGCGTCCTATACACTCGATGACCAGCTGGAAGTCTATGGGGGACAATACCTATAGATACGATGATGACGGATATCTTGTAGAGAAGATCACACCAGAGGGTACGACAACATATGATTACGGAACATTTGGTGAACTAAGAAAGATTGTCACTCCAACACAAACGATCACATATAAGCATAATGCTAACAATCAAAGAGTGGCTAAGCTTATCGATGGTCAAGTCGTAGAGAAGTACCTTTGGGCAGACCTGACGACACTGCTTGCTATCTATGATGCAAATGATAACCTTTTACAGAGATTTGAGTATGCAGATCAAAGAATGCCTGTATCAATGTCAGCTAATAGTACTAAATATTATCTGCACTATGATCAGGTAGGATCCCTCAGGGCTGTGAGTGATGCAAGCGGAAATATCGTAAAAGAAGTTGTTTACGATACTTTCGGTACTATCTTAACTGACACAAATCCAAACTTCAAAGTACCGTTCGGGTTTGCCGGTGGTCTTTATGACAGAGATACAGGTCTGACCAGATTTGGTTACCGAGACTATGATGCAACTACAGGGAAGTGGACGGCTAAAGACCCTATTGGATTTAAGGGGGAAGATAGTAACTTATATGCGTATGTATGGGAGGATCCTATTAATTGGACTGATCCCTTAGGCCTTTATAGTGACCCAAGATTAAATGGTAGAGGAGTACCTCGTGCTATGGGAGGAGATGGTGGTATTAGTGATGCTGTTGCTGCAAGAAATGGAATCATTGCAACTCCATTTTTAATGGCAGCGGGGTTAACGGCAGGGATATCTACCATTGGACCTGTGGCAACATTAGATATTATGATACTATTTATGGATTCGTGTACTGGATTATCAGATGGGGTAGATCGAAACGATAGATTACACCATAGGTATAATCGACCTGACACACAATTTGAAAGAAGACAACGTGAACAACCTAGAAGAAATAATCGTAGATTTCCTCTTATAAGACGTTAAGGTTCAATATGGATATAAAATATAATGAAGCTTTGAAATATTATGATTCAAAAAACTATGATAAGGCTTTTAAATTATTTGAAGAGCTTGCACATAGTGGAAATTTAAATGCTCAAATGGCAGTAGCTACAATGTTAGAAGAAGGGGATAAAATAAAACGTAACCTTAAGCAAGCATACTATTGGTATGAAAAAGCTGCTTTACAAAATGATGTTGAAGCATTGCACATTTATGCACTTTATTGTTTAAAAAAAGGTGAGAAAAACAAAGGCTACACAATGTTAAATCAAGCGACAGGACTCAATTATGTGCCGGCTATAAATAGTTTGGCCAATATTTATGATTATGGAGACTTTGGATATGAAGTTAACAAGAAAAAAGCTATTGAACTTTATAAAAAAGCTTGCTTATTAAATGATAGTCAGTCATGTAAAAATTTGTACTCATTATTAAGAGAACTGGAAAGTAAAGAAGATGTTTACCAATATATTAAAGAAGAAATTGGTTTTTTTAAATTTTTTAAAATTATTATTCTGGGACGAATTAAAAATTGGTTTTCTAATTTCTTCTAACAATTGAAACAGGAGCTGTACCATTTTTAAAATAGTAGGCCAAATATAAGGTAATAGTTCTGCTTTTTTCGCTCCAACGTTGTACGTTGGTGTGCATACGGAAGTTAAGTAAACAGTAAACGGTGAAATCCATCGCTAGATGGCAGAGAGGTAAAAGATGTCAGCAAATCCAAGACACATCTACGCAACTATCACAGAAAACTATAGTTACGACAACAACGGCAACCTTCTGACCAGAACCGTACCGACTCCAGCGGATCATACATTCACCTACAACGGGGTAGACAAGAGAACAGGCTATACAAGCCCACTGCAAAAAGCAACGACATACACGTACCACAAGAGCAAACAGCTCACACAGATCGAAAGGCCAAGTGGTAAAACGATCACCAATACCTACGATAAAGGAAGGCTGGTAAGCACATTACCTCGCTCCCATTCGTCCCCGATGGGAGTGCATACGGAAGTCAGGCAAACAGTCACGGTGAAATCCATCGCTAGATGGCAGAGAGGTTAAAGAGGTCAGTAAACCCAAGACGCATCTATGGCGGTATCATGGAAAAACGCTATCTATGACAATAGTTTTAAGACAGGGTTTGTATAATCCCCATAACACAGAAATATGGAGCAATCATGGTAAATAAAGATATCCTTCCCGTACATTCATACAATGAGGTCAAAGAGAAGATCGGCAACGGAAGACCTACGGTGCTCTCTTTCGGGATGAGCCACTGCTACAGCTGCCTTGCCATGTCCAGGGTCTTTTATGAGATCGTGCAGGAGCATCCCGAACTTCAGCTCTACTCCATAGACTCTCAGAAAGACCGCATCATCAGCCGGGATATCTACAGGCTCAAAGAGATGCCGGCACAGATCTTTTTGGATGAGAAGGGAGAAGAGCTTTTCAGGCATACGGGTGCATACAAAAAGCCGGTCGTTGAAGTCATCTTGAGAAAGTATGGATTTACGCTTTAGTCTCAGTCTCGGTTTCAGGTTCACTGTCTGTGACAGTGAGGGTATTCCTCAGTGACTTTGAAAAACTCTTCGCAAGGTGCATATCGTTGATGGCCATGGCGGTGATCTCCGGTTTGATTTGTGTATTTTTTGCCATATCTTCGATCAGTTTCATACTGTTTTTGTAGGAGTCTGCAATCTTTTTATAGGTTGATTCCAGCTCTTCCATAGCTTCATGGTTGCCTTCTTTGGCATCATGAAATGCCAGGACAGTTTTGAGTATCTGATACCGCAGGTTTTTGTAGAAGGTTTGTTCTTCGCTGCTGGTTGCTTCATAAAAGTTGTTGATATCTGTCAGCATATCTTTGATCGATTTGGCTGCGGTTGTAAGATAGATACTTTGACGGGAAAGATGCTGCAGCTGTAACTGGTGTGCCGCATGATTGTCTTTGGCGGAAAGCATGGAGTTGTAGCGATGGATCTCTCCTGCAATCAGACGGATCTTCTCATAAAGCTTTTCATAGGAGATATCATAGTTCTGATCATGCATTTCAAGCAGTTTGTCGATACCATACTGCTTTTCCAACGCTTTGGGCGGTGAAATATTGATCGCCAGAAGGGCAAACTCCTCTATCCTGTCTTCAAGATGCAGGATCTCTTTTTGCAGCGCTTCGAGTGCCAGATCCGGTACATCCAAAGGCACATTATGGATAAAGTGGGTGACATGTTTGACCTCTTTTTTGAAAAATCCCTTGACCCAATCAGCCAGTATTCCAATGAAGGGATACCAGAGGATCACTCCGATGAGATTGAAAAAGGTATGAAAAAGAGCGATCTTGATCACGTCATCTACACCTGAAAGGTAGGTTCCAAAGGGAATGATCAGCCACTGCAGCGTAAACAGCACCATCAGTGCAGTAGAGAGGTTGAATACCAGATGGGCAACGGCAATACGTTTTTTATCAGGTATACTTCCCATTGCCCCAAGTACCGCTGTAATGGTTGTACCGATATTGGTTCCCACAACAAAAGCTGCTGCAGCCTCAAAAGAGACCATCTGTGTAAAGAGTGCACTCTGAATAATAGCGATGGCTGCAGAACTGGATTGTATGATCGCCGTGATAACCAGACCGATGATGGCAAACCAGTAGGGGGAAACTGTAAGATAATGGGATAGGTCGAAGTGTTTGGAGAAGACCTCGAAACTCTCTTTCATCCCTTCCAGCCCCAAAAAGATCAGTCCAAATCCGACCATCATATTGAAGTAGTTTTTCCATCTTCCCGATTCGCTGACAAGTACACTGCCAAGCCCTCCCACTCCGATCACAACATAGGAAAGTAGATTGATATCCATCTTGAACCCTACCAGTCCCACGATCCATGCGGTGACGGTTGTCCCTATGTTGGCGCCAAATATGACGCCAAGTGCACTGTTAAGCCCCATTATCTGGGCACCGACCAGTGAGAGTGTCATGAGTGTGACGACAGAAGAGCTCTGAAAAAGTGCAGTAGCACCCAGACCGGTTAAAAGGCTTTTGAAGGTGGTGGCTGTGGCATTTTTTACGATACGCTTAAAGGCACGTCCGGCCGATATCTTGATCTGTGCTTCAAGATAGAGCATCCCGAATAAAAAAAGTCCAAGTCCCGAAAATGCTTCTATCCATACCACAAACATACTGTGCATTGAGGTACCCCTTTAACGTTAGCTGATGATTCAAAATGGTTATATTATATCAGGTGTGAATCATATTGTGCATTAGTGCATAGGGGTTTAGAACTGAAATGTTTTGGCAATGGTTTCGATACTGCTTCGATACAGGGGATTATGGTAACCATAGTACATATCATCTCATCCTATATAAAGAGTGATCTGTTCAACGAGAAGATAGCTGCGGCAAGTGAGGATAAAAGCCATCAATTTTTCCTCTGAAAGGTTCAGCCCCTCAAGTATCGTACAAGATGGAAAAGGTAAAAAAGATTATGAAAAATCATAGAGATCTGACACTCAGCCGTAACCAAGATTATGTTAAAATCATGCCAAATTTATAACGATTACATAGAAAAGGCTGGCAATGGCAAAAAAAGAGATAAAAAAAGCCGTTTTGGCATATAGCGGCGGGTTGGATACAAGTATCATCCTGAAGTGGCTTCAGGATGAGTATCACTGTGAGGTTGTAACCTTTACGGCAGACCTCGGGCAGGGTGAGGAAGTAGAGCCTGCACGTCAGAAGGCACTTGCGCTTGGCATCAAACCGGAAAATATTTTCATTCTTGACCTTCGTGAAGAGTTTGTAAAAGATTTTGTATTCCCGATGTTCAGAGCCAATGCGATCTACGAAGGCGAGTATCTTCTCGGTACATCGATTGCCAGACCGCTGATCGCTAAAAAGCAGATCGAGATCGCAAAAGAGACCGGTGCAGATGCGGTTTCGCACGGTGCAACAGGAAAAGGGAACGACCAGGTGCGTTTCGAGCTTGGCTACCTGAGCCTTAACCCGGACATCGCAGTGATCGCGCCATGGAGAGAGTGGGACCTGAACTCCCGTGAGAAGCTTCTTGCCTATGCAAAAGAGCACGGGATCGAGATCTCTAAAAAACACGTAGATGAGCACGGTAACCCTAAAGCGAGCCCTTACTCTATGGATGCGAACCTGCTTCATATCTCTTATGAGGGACTTCACCTGGAAAATCCCGCTGCCGAACCTGAAGAGGATATGTGGCTATGGACAAACTCTCCTGAAGAGGCTCCTGATGAGGCAGAGTATATCACGATCACTTATAAGAAGGGTGACCCGGTAGCGATCAACGGCGAAGAGATGAGTCCTGCAACACTCCTCAAAACACTCAATGACTACGGCAACAAGCATGGTATCGGACGTATCGATATCGTAGAGAACCGCTATGTAGGGATGAAAGCACGCGGATGCTATGAGACCCCGGGTGGTACGATCATGCTTAAAGCACACAGAGCGATCGAGTCGATCACGCTGGACAGGGAAGAGGCGCACCTTAAAGACGAGCTTATGCCTAAGTATGCCAAACTGATCTACAACGGTTACTGGTGGTCTGCAGAGCGCAAGATGATGCAGGCAGCGATCGACACAACGCAAGAGAGAGTCAACGGTGAGGTGAAACTCAAACTCTACAAAGGAAATGTGATCGTCGTGGGGAGAAGTTCGGATGAATCACTCTACTCTGAAGCACACTCGACCTTCGAAGAGGATGAGGTATACAACCAGGCGGATGCGGAAGGATTTATCCGTCTGAATGCACTTCGTTTCATTATCGAAGGGAAAAAACAGCCGGAGCGTATCGCTTCTTTGATCAAAGGGAACGAGAAGTAATTCTCGCTCTCTTTCCTCCTCTTTTTATAAATCTTCTCTCTTTTCACCATCCATTTTATTTTATACATGCTACACATAAGTGTAGTATAATCTAAGAAATACAATTCAGGAGTATCTCTATGAAAAAGTTTCTTACTTTGATCGTGATCGGGCTGACGATGCTCGTTTTGAGCGGATGTGCCACACATCAGAAGTTTGTACAGAAATATGACGGATGGGTAGGCAAGGATATCACGGCGCTGATCGAGAAGATCGGTTATCCGGACTCGACTTTCTCGCTGCCCAATAACAATAAGGTCTATGTCTATGAACGCTCAAGGGTAGATGCGGTACCGGCAGGCCCGCTGATGGGGTACGGATATTACGGATATAGATATTACGGATATAGTTACCAGACGGTGACCTCCAGCTGTAAACTCTTTTTGGAAACCAACAAGAAAGGGATCATCGTGAAGTGGGGATATCGCGGCAGCTGCCTGAGCTACTGAAAAGAGTGGGGGAGCGGTTGACTACGCTCTCATCACCGGGGTCTTAAAATCTCCTTCATGACCTCCAGTACCCTGTAGGGCGAAAACTTTAGGAGTTTTTCCCTGTAGAAGAAATGGGGTATCCATTCGAGGAGAACGTAGAGCATCAGCATCATGGGGTAGAAAGCATAGTACTCATTTTTGAAGCTTTTGTAGGTATAGCGTACTTCAAACCATTTTTGGGCACTGATCACCCCATTGTAAAAAAGCAGTACCTCCATCGCAAAGATCGAACCCCAGAAAAAATAGGTCATCCCCACGACTAGAAGTGTGCCCTCGATCCCGAATACAACCAGTACGATCGCGGCAAAGAGGGTCAGAAAGAGTGCAAAAGATTTGAATCCGATAGCGGAGAAGATCACCAGCACCGAAAAGACAAAGAGCAGCGCTCCCGCGAGAAAAAAGAGTTCAAGAAAGGTTCTCTGCTCTTCAAAGGTGGTGCTGAAATAGGCTCCCGCCGCCAATAACAGAAAGATAGCGATCACAGTAAGGAAAAGAGAACCGTACGCTTTCATTTTTACTCCTATGAATAAATCTCATACAATTTGAACAACATCCAATATTGTATTCAGTCACTAAAGCTTTGCCTTTGGCAAGAAGGAGTTATTTTGACTCCTTATGCGATCTGATAAAGCCTGGTCAAACTTTTGACATCCGGTTTGCGTCCCAGCCACTCCTGGTAGAGTTCACTCATCTCTCTGGCGCCGCCGTTGGCAAGTATATATACTTTATACCCTTTTGCTTTCTCTTTGTCAAATCCTTCTTCTTCATCAATACACTCAAAAAATGCATCGGCACTGAGCACTTCCGCCCACTTGTAGCTGTAATATCCCGCTGCATATCCGCCTCCAAAGATATGGGAGAATCCATGCTGAAACTTGTTGTAGCTGGGTGGTTTGATCAGGGATGTTTTTTCTCTGATAGCATCTAAGAGCCTCTGAACCTCTTCACCCTGGTAAAGTTTCTGGTGGAGTTTGAAATCAAAGAGAGAGAACTCGACCTGGCGCAGGATCCCCAGTGCCGCCTGGAAGTTTTTGGTCTCTTTGATCTTTTTTACCAATACTTCAGGGATAGGCTCGCTTGTTTCATAGTGGAATCCGAAACGTTTGAGTATCGCCGCTTCATAAGCGAAATTCTCTAAAAATTGCGAGGGGAACTCTATCACATCCCATGCTACGCCGTTGATCCCAGAAACAGACCGCTCACTACATTTTCCGAAAAGATGGTGTATCGCATGCCCCATTTCGTGGAAAAGCGTGACCACGTCATCATGCCGGAGCAGCGAAGGGGTCTTCTCGGTTGTCGGCGCAAAGTTGCAGACAACAAATGCGGAGGGGAGGTGTTCTTTCCCGCGACTGTCGGTATAGTGTGTCTCCCAGTCATTCATCCAGGCGCCGCCCCGTTTCTCTTTGCGCGCTTCCAGGTCAAAGTAGATACGTCCGGAGAGTTTATCTCCTTCGTAAATATCATATGCTTTGACACAGCTGTGCCATACAGGTACTTCGGTCGGTCTGAAAGTCACATCAAAAAGCTCAGAGACGATCGTAAGCATCCCTTCAAGGACTTTGGACTGTTCAAAATAGGGCTTTGTCATCGTATCGTCGAAGTCAAACTTCTCTTTTTTCAGTTTCTCCCCATAATAGGCGACATCATGCCCTGCAAGATCTTCGATGCCGTCTGTACGCTTGGCATATTCGCGGAGTTCTTCCAGCTCTTTTTTTGCCTGGGGGAGTGCTGCATCAGCCAGCTCATCAAGGAACCTGATGACATCCTCCTGCCTGGAGGCATCTCTGGTCTCCAGTGCATAGTGTGCATAGTTTTCGTATCCCAGCAGCGCAGCTTTTTCCTGTTTGAGCGAGAGAATCTCATCGATCACTGCTGCGTTTTGGGGTGCACGGGTGTTGTATGCCTTGGAGAGCTCCTGACGGTATTCTCTGTTTGGCCCGTAGGTGATATAGGCAAGGTAGCTGGGGATCTGGAGGGTAAACTTGTAGACGGTTTTCCCCTCTATCTCTTCTTTTGCGGCGTCAATATCGGTCTGAGGCATTCCCGCTACATCTTTTTCGTCTTCAATGACCAGCTCGTAAGCGTTGGTGGCATCGAGGAGGTTTTGGGAGAACTGGTTGCTGAGTTCGCTCAGCCTGAGAGAGATCTCTTCCATGCGTTTTTTCTCTTTTTCTGGAAGATTGACCCCCGAAAGGACAAAGTCCCTGACATCGTTTTCAACAACTTTTTTTGCCTCTTCACTCTCAGCCTTGAGCTCTTTTATCTTATTGAAAAGCGCAACATTCTGTGCCATCTCCGAGGAGAACTTCGAAAGCAGAGGCAGGGAGGCTTCATAGGCCTTTTGTGTCTCTTCGGAGTTCATGACGCTGTTGAGGTGAGAAAGCGGGGTAAAGAAAAGGCTGAGCTCCTCATCCATGTCCTGCAGGGGTTTCAGTACAGTGTTGTAGTCTGTGGCATCGGAGTCCGTGATAGACTTGATCCCCATTCTCTGTCTGTTTAAAAGTGCTTCCAACTCTTTTGGAAAGTGTTCTAAATGGTTGAGTTTGAATTCTTGAAACATCATCATCCTACTATTGGGTTTTATGGCATTTTACTATGTGTTAGTAAAACTTTGATAAAATAGTAGCAATTTTACGTGAGAACAGGAAATAAAAGCATGAAAGTATTATTGATCAAAGATGTAAAGTCACTCGGGAGTGCCGGTGAGATAAAAGAGGTAAAAGACGGATATGGACAGAATTTTCTGATCGGGAAAGGATTGGCTAAACTTGCCACACCTACAGTGGTTGAGGAGTGGAAAGCAGAGCAGGCACGTATGGCTCAGGAACTGGCAGATGAGATCGCAAGGCTTGAAGCCGAGAAGATCACGCTGGAAGCAGCAGCGATCAAAATAGAAAAAGAGTCAGCACCCGTAGGGATCAAAGGATCAGTGGGGAATGCCGACATCGCAAAAGCGGTTCTGGATCAGATGAACATTGAGATCGACAAAAAAAATATCAACCTGAAAAAAGCTATCAAATCCACCGGTATTCATAACGTCGATGCGAAACTTGGCCACGGTATCCATGCGACACTCAAAGTAGAGATAGTAGGAGTATAGATGTTTGAAGCAACTACGATACTGGGCTACAAGGGGGACGGCAAAGCGGTGATCGGCGGAGACGGCCAGGTGACCTTCGGAAATACCATACTCAAAGGAAATGCGACGAAGATACGTACGCTCCATAACGGAAGTGTCTTGGCCGGTTTTGCGGGAAGTACTGCGGACGCTTTTAACCTTTTTGACATGTTTGAAGCGAAGCTTTCTGAGTACAAAGGGGACCTTTTCAAATCCGTTATCGGCTTTTCAAAGATGTGGCGCAAAGACAAACATCTGCGCCAGCTCGAAGCGATGATGATCGTACTCAATAAAGAACATATCTTTATCCTCTCGGGGACCGGTGACGTGGTCGAACCACAGGACGGGAAGATCGCTGCGATCGGGTCGGGAGGGAACTATGCGATCTCTGCGGCCAGAGCGCTGGATAAACATGCCGGGCTTGATCCCAGAACGTTGGTAGAAGAATCTCTGCAGATTGCGGGGGAGCTCTGTATCTATACCAATACCAATATTAAAATCTTAGAACTGTAAGGAAGAAATCAGTGGAGAATATGACACCCAAAGAGATCGTAGCCTATCTTGACAAATATGTCATTGGTCAGAAAGATGCCAAAAAAACGATAGCGGTCGCCCTGAGAAACCGCTACAGACGGATGCAGCTGGATGAGGAGATGCAGCATGATGTCGTTCCTAAGAATATTCTGATGATCGGAAGCACGGGGGTAGGTAAGACCGAGATCGCCAGACGTATGGCAAAAATGATGAATCTGCCCTTTATCAAAGTGGAAGCGAGCAAATATACCGAAGTCGGATTTGTGGGGCGTGACGTGGAGTCAATGGTGCGTGATCTTGCTGCCACGGCACTCACGCTGGTGCGTGAAGAGGAGAATGAAAAAAACAGAGAGAAGATTGCCAACTATGTGGAAAACAAAATTATCGAAAAGCTTCTTCCTCCGCTCCCTGCCGGGGCAAATGAACAGAAGAAGGCTGACTATGAACTTGCTTTTGCCAAAATGCAGGAGAAGTTTTCAAAAGGCGAACTGGATAACCTGATGATCAAGGTGGAGGTACCTGATCATCCTTCACTTTCTGATGAGGGGCTTCCTCCTCAAATGATCCAGGTACAGGAGTCCATCGTCAAGGTGCTCGGTGCATACGGGAAAAAGGGTACCGAAAAGGAGCTTCTGGTGAAGGATGCGAAGAAGATTCTTGAGACCGAGGCTAGCCGGGAGTTGCTTGATGAAGAACAGCTCAAATCACTGGCACTCGAGAAGGTAGAGAAGGGCGGTATCATCTTTCTTGACGAAATAGACAAGATAGCCGTCTCCTCTTCTGCCCAAAGCAGGCAGGACCCGAGCAAAGAGGGGGTGCAGAGAGATCTCTTGCCGATCGTTGAAGGCTCAACGGTACAGACCAAACTGGGAATGGTGAAGACGGACCATATCCTCTTTATCGCTGCGGGTGCTTTCCACCTGAGCAAACCCAGTGACCTGATCCCAGAGCTTCAGGGAAGGTTCCCTCTCAGGGTTGAGCTGAACAGTCTGGATGAGGAGACACTGTACCGTATCCTTACGGAGCCGAAACATTCCCTGATCAAGCAGTATCAGGCATTGATGAAAGTGGAAGGAGTCACACTGACATTTGAAGAAGAGGCACTCAGAGCGATAGCGCACTATGCCTTGACGGCTAACGAGAAAACAGAAGATATCGGTGCCAGACGTCTCCACACGGTACTGGAAAAAGTGCTTGAGGAGATCAGCTACAGTGCCGATGCATATGCAGGGCAGGAAGTTTCGGTGGATAAAGCACTGATCGACGAAAAGATAGGCAGTGTAGTGGAAGATGAAGATGCTACACGCTACATACTATAGACAGCGTGTCATGCGGGTCAAACTGAAAACACAAGTGATGAGTCACTTTAAGGATAAAAATAATGTCTAACGAAATAAAGACAAAAGCGGGTTTTGTTGCGGTAGTAGGGCGCCCTAATGCAGGAAAGAGTACTTTATTGAATCATATCGTGGGCGAGAAGCTTGCAATGGTCTCTAAAAAAGCACAGGCGACTCGCAAGCGTATGAATATTATAGAGATGCACAAAGGCGCACAGATCATCTTTGTTGATACTCCGGGTATCCACAAAAAAGAGAAACTCCTCAACGAGTTTATGCTAGATGAAGCCCTCAAGGCAATGGGTGATGCAGATCTTATCATATTCCTTGCTCCCGTAACGGACAAACTCGACGAGTATGAGAAGTTTTTAAAGATGACTGAAGCCAAAGGGATCAAACATATCATTGTGCTGACCAAGATCGACCACGCCAAACAGGGGGAGATCCTGAAAAAACTTGCCCAGTATCAGATGTACCAGGATAGGTTTGAAGCGATCATCCCCTTTTCGGTCAACAAAAAAGTAGGGAAAGAGCAGCTGCTTGATGAGATCGTAAAGTATCTGCCGGAATCTCCCTACCTTTTTGATCCGGAACTCCTCACCACGGAGAATATACGCGATATCTACAAAGAGTTGATACGCGAGTCAATTTTTGAAAATTTGAGTGATGAAATCCCTTATGAGAGTGATGTGATTATCGATAAGATAGACGAAAGTGACAATATCGACAGAGTCTATGCGACGATCATTGTTGAGAAGGATACGCAAAAGGGTATGATCGTAGGTACAAAAGGGGAAGGGATCAAACGTGTTGGCAAGTCGGCCAGAGAACAACTTGAAGCGTTCGCACAGAAAAAAATATATCTTGATTTACATGTAGCCGTAAAAAAAGGGTGGAGCAAAAACAGGAGTGATCTGGAATCATTCGGTTATGTTTTTTAGTTTTTTTTAAAATATATGATTTTGATAAACCTCCTATATTTATAAGATAAGTCTAATATTAAAACATATATAATTGTTTAAGATACAAGGAAGTTTAAAATGTTTTTGAAAAAAAGTTCGTCACAGCCGACTATAAAAAATATTGTTACACTGAATGCATATGCGGGAAAGTATTATCAGTTTAAAGATAATACCCTGCAGCCATTGAGAAAAGTCACCTACAATACTTCGAATTTTGTTGCTTCATATATCAGCAATAAAGATTTGATTACGACGACTATCTCTCTGAGTCGGAGTATTCCTGAAGAGGATATTCCTGATGTTATAGATATTAAGGCGTATGAAGAGCTGGGGCTCGATCAGGCAAAAGACTATCTTGTCTCTTATACTGAGAGTAAGGAGTCCGCTGAAGAGAGAGAGTTTCATATCTTTGTAGCTGATCCGGAAGTATTGGATGATAATTTCCTTCCTATCAAAGAAGAGACGAAATATATAGATCTTCTCATTCCTGCACCGCTACTCTATAAGGCACTCTACAAAAAAGAGATTTTGGATGACAACGGTACGCAATGTTTTGTTTACTTTACGATGTTTGATGCCTCTGTGACACTCTACCGAAACGGAGAGTTCCTCTATTCCAAATCAATAGACTTTGACCTTGAAACAATTTACAATAAATATTGTGAATTGGTCGGTGAACAGGTAGAAGAGAAAGAGTTCTTCAGTGTTTTGGAACAGGAAGGGCTGAAAACAGGCAGAGAGCATTATCAGGAAAACCTGATGAAGATATTCGGTGAAGTCTTCATCAACATTAACGATATCATCATTTATGCCAAAAGAGCTAGTGAGCTTGAGCGTATCGACCATATGTTTATAGGGACGGAAAACGGGCCGATTATCGGCCTGGATGACTACAGCCAGAACTACCTTGGTTTGCAATCATCAGAGTTTAACTTCAATTACCATATAGAGTGTGAAGAGTGGTACACAGATCAGCTTCAGTATCTTATGCTTTTAAATGTGTTTGATTACCTTGAGGATGAACTATCGGTTGTCAACTTGACGAGATACCCCCGGCCGCCTTCTTTCCTCAACAGGGCCAGCGGGCAATTCATTATCACTACATTTGTAGCCATTACAGTTGGCTTGGCCTATCCTCTTTTTTATCTGATCGGATCTTATATCAATGATGCAAGTATCTATGCCCTTAACCTTCAGAATGATACTGTTTCAATAGAAGCACAGAAATATAAAAAGATCCTTGGAGAGAAAAGAGCAATCATTGCCGGTCTGGATGAAAAGATTGCCAAACTCTCGGAAACCTATCAGGCAAAAACGAAAACGCTGACTTCTATTTATGACAAAAAAGTGAATTATCGTTTGAAATCAGGTATCTTCCACACCTTGGCTGAGGAGCTGAACAGGTTCGGTGTGCATATCGAAGAGCTTAAAAGTGAGAATGATACCATCTGGTTGGCACTGGTAAGTTCGGAGGATAGGAAGTTAACAGAGCTGATTAAGCATATCTCTGATAACTATTTTCAGGAGATTAATCAGATTGATATTGAATTGATTGCAAAAGACCCGGAGAGTAGCTACTACAAAGGTCTGCTGAAGGTGGATTTGAAATGAAATATATAGAAGATAAATTAGAGGCACTGGATGAGTACTTCGCTCCCAAAAAGGAGAGTGAAAAGTGGATGGTGATTCTTGGGGTAGCAGGTATTATTGCCTATTTGGCCTATGCTTTTCTGCTTCCTGCGGCAGAATCAATGTACAAAAAAAGCGAAGCGGCCAAAAAGAGTATTGAAAAGACGCTAAAAGACAACAATACCTATCTGGATTCGATCACTGTCAATGGTGACCGCGAATACTATGTCAAGAAATACGAGAACGATATAGAGACGAAAAATGCAGAGATTGTAAAGCTCACTTCGAATATCAAATTTATCGACAATAGTCTCAACAAACTCTCCGATATGCTCTTCAATCAAAGAAGCTGGTCAAGATTTCTTAACTCGATCACTGACCGGGCAGAAGTCCAAAATGTTGAGATCGTATATATCACCAATAAGTATGCTAACAGTCAGGGAAATTTCGGTTACGTATTGGAGATCGGCGTAGGATGCAAAGGTGACTATAAAAGTATTGTAAAGTTCATGAATGAGATAGAGCAGAATGTACTTGTTACCGATATTTACGGCAGCCGTCTTTCGATAGACAAGAATTCATCCGATATCGTAGCAGATATCAATATTTCCGTATGGGGGATTAACCACTGATGAAAAAGACAGCAATAAGTTTCACTCTGTTAAGCCTGCTTGCATATGCTGATCTCTCAATTTCGCAGATAGGGAAGATGGTTTCCGAAATTCACGAAAAAAGAGAAGGTGTAAGACTGGATACCCTGGAAAAGACAAAAGAGCCTTTCGTTAAAGCAGAAACGGGCGAGGATAACATAGTTACATTTACCATTCCTGAAAAGAAGGAAGATTCAAAACTCACTTTACACGCGATCATCAACGGAAAAGCATATATCAATGACCAGTGGGTTGAGAGAGAGGAGAAAATCATGGGGTACACACTGAAGTATATCGGGAAAAGAGGTGTAGTGTTGCGTAATGGAAATAATATTAAAAAACTATTTATGTCTAAAAGTGAAAATAGTTTTATCCAGATAGAAGAAAGGAAGTAAGATGAGAAAAATAGAGAGAGTAAGGACGAAACTATTTTTGATTGCGGCATTCATATTGGGTTTTGGTATGAATATCGCAATCGCAGAAGAGGGGTGTTCTTCTAAGCTGTTTTCGGTGACTATAGACAGTCAATTATCCATCAGTGATGTGGTAGAGAATCTTGCTGATACGTGTGGATTGACAGTGATTGTCAATGATGATGCAGCAAAGATGAGGATGAATAAAAAGCTCTATTATGTAAAACTTAAAAACAGTACACTGAAAGGTTTCTTAAATACAATTCTCAAAGATAATGATCTGCACTATACGCTAGTGGGCAATAAACTGACCATCTCCTATCTTATTACGAAAACTTTTAGAATCCACTATATAGCAGGGAAGAGAAAGGGGGTAAGTACAGCCAATGTAACGATTGCCAATCCGAACAGCACTTCAGTGAATACCGGAGGTACCCAGGGCAATGTATCCGATTCGAAAACGGGAATCTCCATCGAGACGAATGACCAGTTGATGTTCTGGGAAAATGTTGAAAAAGAGGTACAGCGTATCCTTATCGGTGCATCTGACGGAAGCAGCCACTATACCAGAAATGGTGAAACCTGGGTAGGGCCCGACGGAAAAGTCTGGGAGTACAATCCTGTAGCACCGATCGTTAACTCGGATGCAGGGATGATCACGGTAACAGGTACACAAAAGCAGATAGAGAGAGTTGCGCGGTATGTCCAGACATTAACTGAACAACTGAAATCCCAGGTATTGATCGATGTGAGAATCCTCTCCGTGACTTTTGATGACAGTACCACTTCTGGCGTGGATTGGAGCCAACTTTATACACTCCAGGATATGACGATCAATAAATTGCTGTTTGCGCAAAAGAATATCAACTCCATAGAGTATGATGTGACAGACGGAATCACACAGTTTGAGTATGCTGATGGCGTTAATCCAAGAAATGCAAATGCGCTGATCCTAACGGGACAGACAGATGTGAGCGAAGTGGTAAAGTTTCTGGGTACGCAGGGAGATGTGAAATCAATTTCAAGCCCAAGGGTCATGACATTGAACAACCAGCCTGCCCTGATCTCCGTCGGTCAGGAGATTTTCTATAAAATCAAATCAAGCAGTACTGCAAGTTCAGGCGGAGGAGCTGTAGCCGCAGAAGGTGAGATTGTCGATTCGGTGTTCGCAGGTATTTTGCTTGACATTACACCAGAAATCTCCTCCAACGGTATGATTACATTGAAGATCAATCCATCGGTCTCCGATACAGTTGAAAATGTTGCGACAGGATCGGGTGTGCGTGCGATACCGCCTGACTTGGTGAGAAGACAGATTGCCTCAGTGATCACGGTGGAAAACGGCCAGCATGCAGTATTGGGCGGATTGATCTCTTCAAAGACAGGTTATGAAACCAACAAAGTGCCACTCCTGGGGGATCTGCCGCTTTTGGAGCATGCATTCAAATATGAGAAAAAAATCAATCAGGTAGAAGAGCTCGTGTTGATCATTACGCCGCATATCGTGAAACACAGCAAAGATATCTCCTTAAAAGATCTCGGATATACAAAACTGAATGAAAAGTAGATATGAGGTTGCAAAAAATGTATTCATCGACTCGGTTGATGTCGATGACTACATCGATCTAAGTACTTCGGTGTCAGCATTCAGGCAGCTTCAGTACAGTATTGAAAAACCCCTAAAAATGATTCTGCTTTTTGGCAGGCCTGGGACTGGTAAAAGTATACTTCTGAACCGTATCGCAATGAAGCTGAAAAAAGCGAAGGAGATACATTATTTTGAGACCCCTTCTACAAATGAAAAGGAATTTTTTCATAAGCTTTTCAAGGTTCTTACCAATCAGGAACTGCCTTCCAATACCGATATCAATTTTTCCTCATTGGTGAATTATTGTAAAGGGCTGCGCGGGGAGAGAGAGATCGTCATTTTATTGGATGAGGCACAGATGTATGGTCCTGAGATGATGGAAAAGATCAGGCTCATTTCTGATACGCGTGTGATCAAGTTTATCGTTTCCCTGCACAAAACGGAAGATGAGGATTTGATCGCCAAAGAGCATTTTCAGTCGAGAATCTGGGAAGTGATAGAGTTGAAAAATGCCACTTTGGAAGATCAAATAGCCTATGTGCACAAGAAACTTCTCAAAAAGAACCTTTTTGAAGTGGCTAACAGTATCAAAGAAAAAGAGATGAGGCTTATACACTCCTTTACCAGAGGGAATTTCAGGGAGTGCAACAAGCTATTCTATACGATATTTGAGATCTGCGAATATTATGATACGCATGAGCCTTCAAAGATACGGTATGACAGGATATCCAAAAAGGTCATAGAGATGGCGGCATTAAAGCTAGGATATATAGATGTATGATATTGACAGATTAGAGAAACAATGGAGTCGTTACAACAAAAAACGGAAGAGGCCGCTTTATATTTCGTTGTTTTTGTTGACGTTGGGTATTGCTTTGGCTGCGGAGGTATATCTGAATGATACTTTAAGGGATAGTCTTATCGCTTTGCTTCAGAAGGACTCTCGTCATCAAACAGTTGCAGCAGCTGAGAAGTTGCCTCCCAGCGAGGCCAATGTTTCAGTAGAGAATGAGCCTATGAAAAGTGAAGAGAAGGCCAATATACCCAAAGTGGTCATTGAAGTGGAGCCGAATCCTTACGATGTTGCATCCAAAGAACCAGTCTTGGAACCGGTGGAGTCTTTAGAGCGCGTGCCGGAAGCCAAGAGTGATTCACCGAAGCCTGAATCGGCCCATAAAAAAATGCATTTGGATATCCTGGATACTTCGAGTGTGACTGCATACAAAGATGTGGAGAGCCGTTTCTATCAAACACATGATACGGATGATTCTCTTTTTTTGGCAAGAAGCTATTTTAACAGAGGCGAGTATAAAAAAGCCGAGTATTGGGCACTACAGACCAACAAGGTGGATAACAGTATAGAGGAGAGTTGGCTCCTATTTGCGCATGCGAAAGCAAAACTCGGACAGAAACAGGATGCTATAAAAGTGTTAAAATCATATATTATAAAAACGAATTCCATAGAAGCAAAAAGATTATTGGAACAAATCAAATAATCAATGACCTACCGATATTTCTTTGCTATTATGGTATACTAAACGAGTTTTCAGGAGGGTGTATAGATGGTCAAATTAATTGAGATGATGTTAAATGAAAATCTCATTACCAAAGAAGCGATCTCAACGCTTGTCAGAAGCCGGCCGCCCAAGAAGATCTCTTTTGCCAATCTGATCAATGAAGGGATGATTGAGCGGGAGACTGTTGAAGAGTTTCTTGTGAAAAAGATACGGCAGGGGATTATTAACCTTTCTCACCTGGAAAAAATCGAAGGGATAGACATTGCCCCTATCATCAAAGCGGTTGCAAAGTCCCTGAATGTTGAATATGTCGATTTGGATGAGACAGAGATCGATATGAAACTCTTTTCCAGGCTTCCCTATAAACAGCTTATCAAATATAATATCATTCCCATCGAAGAGACAGACCTGAATGTCCATATCGTATTCGAAGATCCTCTGGATATGGCTGCTCAGGATGCGATACAGAGACTCTTTCCCAAAAAGCCGATCAAGATAGCCATTACCAACCCAAAACAGATTCAGCAGCATTTGCAAAGGTTGGAGATCAATGAGAGCATCAAGGGACTGGTCAATGATATCCGAAAGGACCTTGCCCAGGAGAGTGAAAGCGAAGAGGGGGAATCTTCTGCTGTTTTGAAACTGATCGATGTGATAATGAAAAATTCCATTTATGCCGGAGCAAGTGATATCCACATCGAAGCATTGGAGAAAAGCTGCATCGTAAGGGACCGTATCGACGGGATACTGCGACAGAGTTTCACTTTTGATAAGGATATCTTTAATCCGCTTTCCTCCCGTATGAAATTGTTGGCCAATTTGGATATCGCCGAGAAGAGAAAACCGCAGGATGGAAGATTTTCTGCTACAGTGGCACAGAAAGGGTACGATTTCAGGGTTTCGACACTCCCGACGATTGATGGGGAGTCCATTGTATTGAGGATCCTCGATAAGACCAAGGCGATGATCAAACTGGAAGATGCGGGAATGAGCAAACTCTGTTATGAAAGATTCTCGGAAGCCATTAAGGTTCCCTACGGAATTGTACTTGTAACAGGTCCTACAGGATCGGGAAAGACCACGACACTTTATGGTGCATTGAATGCGATCAAAGATATCAAAGACAAGATCATCACGGTTGAAGACCCGGTAGAGTACCAGATGGCGGGTCTGCAGCAGGTTTTGGTACGTCCCAATGTCGGATTGACCTTCGCGACGGCACTGAAGTCTATTTTGAGACAGGATCCTGACAAGATCATGATCGGGGAGATTAGGGATCAGGAGACGCTTCGTATTGCCATTCAGGCGGCATTGACAGGGCACCTTGTGCTCTCTACACTGCATACCAATGATGCAATTTCCGCTGTGACCAGGATTTTGGACATGGGGATAGAAGAGTATCTTGTGAGCGGTGCTTTAGTGGCTATTCAGGCGCAAAGACTTGTGCGTAAGATCTGTACCCACTGCAAAGTTGAAGCGACACTTCCGCCGCACTTGCTGGAGGGGATTAAGGAGTATCTGCCGGAAAATCCTGTTTTCTATAAAGGCGAAGGGTGCAAAGAGTGCGGCCATAGCGGATACAAAGGCCGTGAAATGATCGCAGAGGTATTGGTCGTAAGCAATAAAATGCAAAGAATGATTGCCTCAAACGCTTCGAAAGAAGAGCTGACCAAACAAGCCGTAGAAGAGGGGTTTGTGAATATGTTTGAAGATGGAGTCAGCAAAGCACTGAAAGGGATAACCACCATTGATGAAATCTACAGGGTAGCGAGGCTGTAATGAACTATTTTAATGTAACGATCATGGAAAAAGGCAAGAAACGCAAAGAGCTTATTAAAGGATTGACTAAAATGGCTGCCGTACAGTCAGCCAGGCAAAAGTATCCCCGTGCGGTGATCATGAGAGCAGAACAGACCGCTGCACCTCTTGAGGATACAGTCAGTGACCTGATGTCGAATATCACGAAATCATTCAAAAAAAAGATTCCGCTGAATGACAAGATATCAACGATCAGGCAGATCGCAGTCATGACAGATGCTGGAATCGCGATCAATGATACACTGCAGGATGTTGCTGACAATACAGAGAATAAAGCACTCAAAGAGATATATACAACGATAAATAATGATATCAATGCCGGAAGCAGTCTGACTGACTCTATGGCGAGATATAAAAATGAGTTTGGTCATGTCGCATTGGCGATGACTCAGCTTGGTGAACGAACCGGTAACATTTCCCAGTCCTACCATAAACTTGCCGATATCTTGGAAAATATCAGGGATAACACAGCCAAATTTAAAAAAGCGATACGTACACCTCTGATCACACTTGTAGCTATGGCAATCGCTTTTACGATCTTGATCATGGTGGTCGTTCCGAAATTTAAAGATATTTTTGAAAGATTCAATACTGAACTGCCTCTTCCGACACAGGTATTGCTCTTTTTGGAACATGCCTTTTCCAACTACGGGCTCTATATCCTGTTGGGGTTTATAGCAATGATATATACAGCAATCTATTTCTATAAAAATAATGATGACTTTAAGTATCAGGTGGACAGGATCATGATCCATCCAAAGTTTTATTTAATCAACAAAGCGATTTTCCTTTCTACGATGCATAAATATAACCTGGTATTCGGAGAATTGGTAAAATCGGGTATTCCTGTCAATGAAGCGCTTGATACTGCTGTGGGAATGGTTGATAACCTGGCCATAAAGCAGCAACTGAAAACAGTAAATGCCAATATCGGCCGGGGGATGAACCTGGCAGAAGCTTTTGAGTTGACAGGACTTTATGAGAATATGTTGCTGCAGATGATAAAAGCAGGCGAAGCAGGCGGTCAGCTTGATGCAATGCTTGATAAAGTAACAGACTATTATGATATGCGTTTTCAGGATCTTATTGATAACCTGGCAGCATATGTGGAGCCGATCATGCTTTTTTTCATTGCGGGTCTTGTACTTTTGATGGCCCTGGGGATCTTTATGCCGATGTGGGATCTTGGGAAAGCGGTAAAATCCTAGTTCGGGATAAAAACCGCCTTTTAGAAAAAAGCGGTTTAAAGTCTGTGATGTTTGACGGCTCTTTCCAGATCTTCGGGTGTATCAATCCCAAAACTTTCTGTCTCCACTTCGATCATAGCCACCTTGTAGCCATGGTGAAGTGCTCTGAGCTGCTCAAGCTTTTCGATATGTTCCAGTGCGGAGTCTTTGAGGTTACAGAACATTTTTAACGAGTGCATAGTAAAGCCATAGATTCCAAGATGCCCTTTATAGTCGTCAAAATGGTGGTCTCTGGGGTAAGGGATCTTTGCGCGAGAGAAATAGAGAGCAATATCATCCGTGTCTGTGACGACTTTGACGATATTGGGATCATCGGCTTCCGGATTGCTGATACATTTGTAACAGGAGTTCATCATGATCGCTTCATCCTCTCTGTTCTTTGCGGTAAGGTCATAGATGGCCTGGACAACCGCAGTTTCTATAAACGGTTCATCTCCCTGTACATTGATAATGATCTCGTTTTCGTCCAGTCCGAGTTTCTGTGCCGCTTCATAGATACGGTCGGTACCGCTTTGATGCATTTCTGAAGTCATGACCGCTTTAATATCGTATTGATCGGCGATGTCGATAACCTCCTGAGCGTCTGTTGCGATACAGACGGCATCGATATCCTGTACAGCCATTGCTGTGCGTATCACCATCGGGATACCACCGATATCGGCTAACACTTTATTGGGGAAACGGCTTGAACCGATACGTGCAGGAATAATGATCATAGTTTACCTTTCTCTGTTAGTCTTAAAGTAATTTTACACTCTCTATGTTAAAATACACCACATTTACAAGGACGTTGATATGAAACAGGCATTATTTCTTCTTAACATGGGTGGCCCTAACAGCTTGGATGAGGTACAGCTCTTTTTATACAATATGTTCAGTGATAAAAATATCATCCCCAACCCGCTTGTACGTCCTCTGGTGAGAACGATTATTATCAAAAAAAGGCTGCATGAAGCCCAGGAAACCTATAGGGAGCTTGGAGGTAAATCTCCGCTTTATGATTTGACCATGCAGCTTGTAGAGAAGTTGAGCGGCAAGATCGATATTCCTATCTATCCGGTGATGCGTTATGTCCCGCCTTTTGCGCAGTCGGCTTTACAGGAGTGCAAGGAGAGAGGGATCGAAGAGATATTGCTTTTCCCTCTCTATCCCCAGTACTCAACGACAACTACACTCTCATCCTATGAAGATGTACTAAAGGCTTGTGAAATGATAGGCTACTATCCTAAGATAACGTTTGTGAAAATGCGTTATTATGATGATTTTGCATATATTAAAGCAAGCGCGGAGAAGATTAAAGAGGCATTGGGAGATAAAGAGAGCAGGGAGTATGACCTGATCCTCTCTGCACATGGACTCCCGGTAAGTATTATTGAAGCCGGTGATCCATACCAGAGAGAGGTGGAAGCGAATGTCAGTGCACTGAAGATCTATCTTCAGAGTGAAGGTATAGATTTCAGAAGTGTAAAGCTTGTTTATCAGTCGAAGGTCGGGCCGCAACAATGGCTGGAACCCTCTCTGGTAGATACATTGCGCAATCCGTACAACAGAAAAGTACTTATCTATCCTTTGGCATTTACCGTTGATAACTCTGAGACGCTTTTTGAGCTTGATATAGAAGCACGTGAGATTGCCAAGAAGATCAAGTATGAGGATTTTATCGTTGCGAAGTGCATGAATGACAGTGATGCCTTTGTCGAGTTTATAGCGAATAGTGTCAACGAGTACGATGCAGACACTGAAAAGTAGCGCAGAATCCCTTACCGAGGTCAACAGATCAAAGTTTATTACCTATCTTGTGCCCATGCATGCGTTTGAAGGGCTTCAGGGAAAGCTTAAAGCGGAAAATCCCAAAGCCAGTCATGTGGTCTATGCACTGCGCTATCTCAATACATACGGACAGGTTGTAGAAAACAGCAGTGATGACGGTGAACCAAAAGGGTGTGCCGGCGTGCCGGCACTCAATGTTTTGCGCGGCAAAGAGCTGATCAACTGCGCCGTGCTCATTGTACGTTACTTCGGAGGTATCAAGCTTGGGACCGGTGGAATGGCCAGGGCCTACGCGCAGGCAGTCAAGGATGTAGTTGAAACGGCTGAGCTTCAGGCGTACAAAAAGCAGCTATCCCATACTTTTGAAACAAGTTACAGTGAGGTAGAGAAGACACTGTATCGCCTAAAGCAGTTGGATATCGTGAAGTATGAGCGTGCGTTTGGTGTAGAGGGTGTAACCTGGACGATCGAGAGTGATGCCGAAACGCTAAAAGCATTTTTGCGTTTTCTTTAGCCACAGATTTTGGACAGACGATTGACAGAAAAGGGCTTATGGTGTGGTCAGCTCTTTTCTCTCCGGAGTGTCTGAGGGTAGCTTTTCACACAGTTTCTACCCTCTGATTTGGCATAGTACATTGCCGTATCCGCCTGTTTGATCAGTTTCTGCTCTTCATCGGCATCCTCGGGATAGATGGCCACTCCGATGCTTGCGGAGATATCGAGGGTAACCCCTTCAATGAGGAATGGCTGACTCAGCGTATGTCTTATCTTTTCTGCAATTTCCAATGCATATTTGCGTGCTTTGATAGAGGGTAAGAGGATCACAAACTCATCACCACCGACACGTGCTACCAAGTCGGACTTGCGCAGACAGCGGTCGATACGTTGTGCCGCGGCTCTCAGCAGTAGGTCACCGGTCTGGTGCCCATACTCGTCATTGACGTACTTGAACTTATCCAGATCTAGAAATATGAGTGCTACGACACTGTCTTCCTGGTCAGCATTGATGATGGCTTCTTTGAGATGAGCGGTGATCTGCGAGCGGTTTGGCAAACCGGTCAATATATCATGGTAGGCCATATATTTGATCTTGTCCTCCATCAGCTTTCGTTCCGTAATGTCGTATAACCATCCAAGGATTGCCGGTTTATCCTGATACTCCAGGGGAAAATAGGAGGCCAATACCCATTTTGTCCACCCTTTATCTCCAGGAGATTGAAGCTCAACAAGCTTATTGGTAATGCTTTCACCTTTATGGAGTTTTTCTGTGATATCTCTGTATACCTTCGGGGCGTAATAACCGGAGGGGATAAGCCCAATAACCTCTTGGGGCATAGTGTCCAGCAGGGAACTATAGCTCTTGTTGGCAAATACAACTTCGTGACTGACAGCATCTGTAATATGTGCAGCGATAGGACTACTCTCCAGCATTTGATGCAGTCGTACTTCATTGTCGGTTGCTTGTTTGCGTAAATGGAAATTCTCCTCGATATGATGATTCAGTTTGAGTGTACTGGATAATATAAAGAACAAGAAAAGCGTATCCATAATGCTCATACCGAAGGAGATAGGGGTGCCTTCATAGGCAAGAAAAATGATTTGCGGTATCAGAACAGCGAGCAGATAACCGATAAAAGAAACACGATCGATGAAGAGTGTAGCAGCAGCCCCTGCACTGAGACCGGCAAGTACGAATGAGACATAGATCTTGTGGGCAGGATTGTCCGTGAGAGAGAGCAGTATCCCGCCGATACCCCAGATAACTCCGGTAGCAATGGCACCGATACGGAAAAGGTTCAGCCACAAGTCTGCACTGCTCGGATCATATTTAGAGGAAGAGTACCTCCATACAATCAACAGAATCCCCCGACCCAGCAAAACCATCCCCATTGAGGTTAACCATATAGTCACCGGTTCCGGTGCAAGCACCAATGATTGAACAGCAGCAAGTATAGCAGCAAGCAGTGCACTTATGATAAGAGAAGCGAGCAGTCCTGAATAGAGTAGGCTGATCTGTTCAGAAGATAGTGTATCAATGATGTTATCCTCTGGCTGCAGATATCGCCAGGCACGTCTCTTGAGTGTGTTTAGATCAAATGAACCAGCTTCTGGCCTATGACTCTTATGCTTTTTTGTCTCTTTGTTCACGACGAGCCTTCCTCTCCATATTTTTTGAGAGTCTGCTGTAGTACAGCTTGCTGTTGGTTGCTATGTAAGTGCAATTTTACGATCTATTTAACTATTATATAAAGATTGGATAATTATGTCCAGTAACAAGCAGATTGAAAACAGTTATTTTGCCTAGGATGTGCTTTTTTGAAATGTTTTAATCATCAAAATGCTGAAGCTGAAATAGTTAGGCATGCATTCAGCATTGCTTCAAGCTATTAATATCCTTATTGTAGAGATTCGCTATGTCTCTGTAATACCCTTGCATCCTTCTCATAGACACTTCCAGTGTCTATAGAGCATCTCATCGTTACTCTGTAAGTACATCTAGTACTTACAGTGCCCTTGCGTCCTTTCTGTAGACACATTTAGTGTCTACAGAGCGTCCTCATCCTCTTCGCCTGTTCTGATACGGATCGTGTTGGTGATATCCGATACGAAGATCTTTCCGTCACCGATCTTTCCGGTTTTCGCCTGTTCTTTGATGATGTTGAGTGCCAGGTTCAGATAATGGTCGTTGCTTACCACGATCTCCAGTTTTACCTTGGGAATGAACTCTACGACATACTCCGCGCCCCTGTAGAGTTCTGAGTGCCCCTGCTGGCGGCCGTAACCCTTGACTTCTGATACTGTCATCCCTTCGATCCCTGCTGCCACCAAGGCATCTTTGACATCTTCGAGTTTGAATGGTTTGATAATTGCTTCAATTTTTTTCATAGTTTCGCTCCTTTGGTTGCATAATTATAAAATAAGTAAGCTGTCAAACGAAGACAGCCATGGGTTGATTGGACAAAAACCTTAAATACTGCGTTTGAATTCAGGATAAGCATCGATACCGCATTCCGTTGCATCGATCCCCTCGTGTTGCTCCTCGTCACCGGCACGCAGGGTGAAGATTCTGTTGATCAGAAAGATCGTCAGAAAGGAGAGAGGGAAGACGATGGATCCTACGATGACAATCGCCTTGAGTTGGGTGAGCAGGCTTGCTTCTTTTATGAAAATGCCTGCCGCAAGTGTCCCCCAGACACCGTTCACCAGGTGAACGGAGAGTGCACCGACCGGGTCGTCCATCTTCAGTTTGTCAAAGAAAGGTACTGCCCATACGACAAGTGCGCCTCCGATAAATCCGATCAAAACAGGCGTATAGATATCATAGCGGTCCGCACCGGCAGTGATCGCAACCAGTCCGCCTAGCGCACCGTTGAGCAGGACGGTAATATCATATTTTTTATATCTGAAATAGGTCAACAGCCAGCCTGCGATTGCTCCGGCAAGTCCGGCAGTATTGGTATTCATGATAGTGAGTGCGACGGTATCGGCATTCTCTTTGCTGGCAATGGAGCCTACGCTGCCGCCATTGAACCCAAACCATCCAATCCAGAGCAGGAATGCGCCGAGTGTGACCAATGGGATGTTCGAAGCGGGGATGACTTTGACTTTTCCACTGACGTAGCGGCCGTATCTTGGACCCATGATGAGGATCGCTGCAAGCAAAGCCCAACCGCCTGTCGAATGGATGACGGTAGAACCGGCCAGGTCGGTCACCCCGGAGATATCCAGCAGTGTGCCTTCAAGAAAGTTGGCTCCCCAGATCAGGTTCACAATGAGCGGGTAGATCAGCGCGCCTACAGCGATCGTAAAGAGACCCAGTGGAAGGATACGCGAGCGTTCGCTGACGCCCCCGCTCATGATATTGACCACTTTCCCGACAAATGCCATTTGGAAGAGGAAAAAGGCCCATTTGCTCATTGTGTTTTGATGACTCCATGAACCAAATGCGATCTCATATCCTATGAGCAGGAAGGACAAGGAAGCAACGGCATAGATCATTACATTGACTGTCAGCACAGAGGTGACATTCTTGGTTCTGACCAGTCCGGCCTCCAGCATTGCAAATCCGGGTACCATAAAGATGATCAGCGTCATGGCAAAGAGTGCAAAAAAAGTGTCGATCACATAACCCATTTCCATATTTAGTCCTTATCAAAAGTGATAGGGGTATTATAACTATTATTTATGGAATATCTATGGGGAAGGTGGTCTTTTTTTATACAGTGAAGGTAGATAAATTAAGTGTGATTTAAGTGTATTGTTTGTTTTTTAACCAAAAGGCCCTCTCAGAGCCTTTTGATCAGGATCATAATGCCCTTGCGTCAGCATTATAGAGACATCTAGTCTCTATAATGCTTCTCATCGTTACTTTAAGTACATCTAGTACTTAAAGTGCCTCTTCGTCCTCTTCATCGGTTCTGATACGGATCGTTTTTGTGATATCCGATACGAAAATTTTTCCGTCACCGATCTTGCCGGTTTTCGCATGTTTTTTGATCGCATCGAGTGCAAGATTGAGGTATTCGTCACTGCTTACCACGATCTCTATTTTTATCTTGGGGATGAACTCTACGATGTACTCTGCCCCCCTGTATAACTCAGAGTGGCCTTGCTGGCGACCGTAACCTTTGACTTCTGATACTGTCATTCCCTCTATCCCCGCTTCTACCAGTGCATCTTTGACATCTTCCAGTTTAAATGGTTTGATGATTGCTTCTATCTTTTTCATATAGTGTCCTTTCAGTGTAATGGGAGGCCGAACCTTAGAGGTTCATAGCCTTTTCTCCGTGTATCGCTTTATCCAGACCGATCTCTTCGGTCTCTTCATCCACTCTTGCCCCTCCGGTGACCGCTTTGGCGATGAAGTAGACAACTACCGTACCGATCAGCGTCCAGAGTCCAACTACTACGACCGACTCAACTTGTACAAAAAATTGTGCCATTCTGTCCCCTTCAGCTTTCATCGGGCCGTCCCAGAGCAGTTTTTGATCATTCAGTGCAAGTAATCCTGTCGCCAGTGCACCCCACAGACCAGCGAGAAAGTGGATACCGAATGCGTCCAGAGAGTCATCATATCCGACCATCTTCTTCAGAGATACGACACCCCAGAATGCGATTAGTGATCCGACAATCCCGATAACAAATGCCCCTCCAACGCTTACAAAACCGGCTGCCGGTGTGATTGCCACAAGACCGGCAATGATACCTGATGCGATCCCGAGAAGTGTCGGTTTTTTGAATACAACCCACTCAATCAGCATCCATGTGACGGCAGCAGCTGCAGTCGCAACGGTTGTTGTGAGTACCGCAAGTCCGGCGATAGCATTGGCACCGAATGCAGATCCGCCGTTAAATCCATACCACCCGAACCAGAGCAGTGCAGCACCCAGCGCAGTGAGGATGATACTGAAAGGTTTCATCGCAACTTTGGGATATCCGGTTCTTCTCCCGACAAGGAGTGCAAGAACCAAACCGGCCAAACCGCCGTTCATGTGTACTACCGTACCTCCGGCAAAATCAAGTGCACCCGCGTCAAATAACAGTGCTCCCTTGCCGCCCCATACCATATGTACAATAGGAGCATAGACGAGAACTCCCCAAAGGGCAACAATGACCATCCATGTAGAGAACTTCATGCGTCCGATCACAGATCCGGAGGCGATCGCTACAGTAATGGCTGCAAATGTTCCCTGGAATGTGATAAATACATAAGTAGGGTATGTTCCGCTGAGGTCACTCCAACTGATACCACTTAAGAGGAGGTGCTCGAACCCTCCGACTACATTTTGCAGCATTGCGCTGCTGTTTGTTCCAAATGCAAGAGAATACCCCGCTACAACCCATACGACGAATGCAAGTATAAATGCACCCATGACCATAGAGAAGGTGTTGAGTGTATTTTTGCTTCTTGTCATCCCCGCATAAAATAGTGCAAGACCTGCCGGTGTCATGAGCAGTACAAATGCTGTAGATACCATCATCCATGCAGTATCACCTGAATTTAGCTTATCTTCTGCAAAAGCGAAGATAGGCATCAGAATTGCTATCAGAGCTGAAAGTTTTTGTTTCATGCTTAATCCTTTACGTTTTATTACAAGACAAGTGTATCACGCAAATAGATTAATTTATAACAAAGTGTTGATTATTTTTTAATCAACACTTTGTTTAAGAAAGAATATTATTGAATAAGAGGGATCTCCAGGAGGATAGAGTGTTCTTTGAGGATGGCTTTGATCTGGTTTTTGCCGGCAAGTTCTTTAATCTCTTCATCGCTCTCTACATAGCGTCCGTTTGCTGTAATTTTGAGTCCGGCAAGGGACTCTTTTTTGTTATTGATAAGGATGTGCTGTCCAATCAGCAGTTTGAGGGAGATATCAATGGAGTCGGAACTTCTGAATGAATGAAATACTTTTCTCAGAAGTTTGGAAAAGTGGTTCTGGTCCATTTTAAACAGTGGCAGATCCTGATCTGTGAGCAGTTTCAGGGGATTATTATTCTCGGCCTGAAAGAGCGCAATATTGGCTTCAAGTAAAACGTTAATATCGGTAACAATCAATGATTCAGTTTGAAGTTTGCTTTTTGGCTGTACCGCAGGAGCATGGTAAAGCCTGAGTGATATCTCTTCTTCGTTTTCGTAACCAACGGTAATCGCATGAAACATAAATGCATCATAGGACAAAGCAAGGGAAGTCGTTTTATATCCAAAACCGGCCGATGCATAAGCAAGTGTCAGGTCATAGAGCTCTTTGGGACTTACAGAACCAAAAAGGAGTTCTGCGCTATGGTTCAAATAAAGTATCCTGCCTTCATTGTTGAACAGAACAAAGGGACTGTTATCCCATTCTACGAAAGGTTCAAAGTTGATATCCATTACAACTCCTGGTCTATATTGTGCTCATGTATTTTTTTTCTTAAGGTATTCCTGTTGATACCCAGAATCTCTGAAAGTTTCAGCTGCGATCCGAACTTTTCCAGACCCGCCTTGATCAATGGCTTTTCATAGAGTCCCAGATATTGCCGATAGGCATCGTTGCCTTCAAGATGTTTGAGAAGATAGTGGTAGAGTATTTCTTCGATATCTCCAGCTTCCATCGTATGTTTTATCAGATAGGTATAGACAGATCGTTTGAGGCTTTTGGTATTGAGCGAAAGGTCCAGAGGTATATGCTCCGTATCGATTGTGCTGTTTTCTATCATCAGTATAGATTTTGCCTCTTCGATATAACGCTCTTTGAGATAGTCGACATCTTCCTTTCTCTGTATAAGAGGAGGCATCGTGTAGATAAAGGCAAAAATATCATCGATCAGCGCACTGTTGCCCATATAGTTTGCTGTGGCGATGATACGCTTGTTGGTGAAATCAAGATCATTGAGGTTTTTGATTTTTTCAAAATTGGTAATGATCAGCTCATCGGAACCGGCAAGTGCCGTTTTAATCTTTTCCTGATCCTCTCCGGATACCATCGGGGCGTGGGGGAAGATCGATTGTGCCAAAGATTTTTTGCCGGTATACTCAGGTCCTATGATGATAGAAGAGACAAAGAGTGTTTTGGTAAGATTCAAGCCCTTGATAATGCTCTGGATCTGTTCTGATTTTGTATAAAAATATTTCATGTTTATTTTTATCTCTCCACATTGTTTAATAATTAATCATATCACAACAATCTGAATTTAGGGCATCTATGCTAGAATTATCGAAACAGGATACAGAGGTTGCATATTAAAGCGTCATTCAAGAGGTTTCACCACTATTTTAATTATCTCACTTTGGAACAGTCACTGGAATATTTTTCTATACTCGGCGGTGTAGAAGAGAACATCGAGATAGACTTTTTTGATGATCTCTTCTCTATGGTGAAGAGCAACTTTGTTGATAAGTTTAAAAAGTTCCAGAATCTCGTCTCCCCTTCCTATCTTCTTGAATCACCTTACCGTGAAATATTGATCGCTGCGGCAAGGGGTGACGGAAAGCTCTACAGTGTGCTTCGCAAAGCAAGGCTGAGCGAGAGTATAGGCGAGCAGGTGATCGATGAACTTGTGGAGCTTGGTGTCCTTGTTGTTGAGAAGTCCAGAGAGACGCCGCTCAAAACCTATCCGAAACAAAAGATTAAAAAACACCTGCGTAGCTACAGGATACAGGACAAACTCCGTTTCAGTGAGCCGTTTTTGCGTTTTTGGTTCGGTTTTGTGGAGATCTACCACAAAGAGCTGGAGGCAGGGAAGGGTGACAGGTTCCTTACAAACTTTGAGAAGCATTATGAGCGGCTGCGCACGCTGGTCTATGAGCAGCTGTGCGATGCGCTGCTCATAGAGTATTATGCGCAGCAGGGAGTGGAGATCGTTGTCTCCGGGAGTTACTGGAACCAGTACAGCGAGTTTGATATCCTGGCGGTTACGGATCAGAAAAAGATTATACTTGGAGAGTGCAAGTACAAAGAGCGCAAAGTATGCAAAAATGAACTCAGGAAGCTTATGGCAAAAGCTGAACAGTCTGGACTCGAAGTCGATACCTATATACTGTTCTCAAAAAGCGGTTTTTCCAATGAGCTGCTGCAGCACCAGGATGAAAAGCTGCTTCTCTTTGACCTTGATGACCTGAAGCTGCTGTTTTAACCTATTTTGCCTTCTCGATATTTCTGCGGTGTCTATGATAGCTTTTGGTAAAATCGTGGGTTCCCTGCTTGTTTTTCATGAAATAGAGGTAGTCTGTCTGTACCGGTTTGATCGCAGCAATGATCGCATCAAACCCTACCGCACCGATCGGTGACGGGGGCAGGCCTTTGTACTTGTAGGTATTGAAACGGCTTTTGTCGTTCCGGATACGTTCCGGTGTCACTTTGGTATGAGAGTATTTCCCATAGTTGAGTGTACCGTCCATCTGCAGGGGCATTCCCTTTTTCAAGCGGTTGTAGATAACCGAAGAGACCAGCGGCATCTCCTCGGTATTGGCTGCTTCTTTCTGGATAATCGAAGCAATAGTAAGGATCCTGAGCCACTGTTTTTCATCATAGGTTCCATATATCTTCCGGGAGATTTTTTGAAACTGGCTGGTTGATTCTTTCAAAAGAAAAGCAACCAGTTGTTCCTCATTGATCCCAAAAGGTACATAGTAGGTATCTGCATAGATTGCTGCCTCGGGATAGTCTGCATTTTGATCGTAATGATGCTGCAGTCTGCTTGCATTCAGATCCAATGTAACGGCGATATCTTCAAAAAAAAGTACTGTGGTCTCTCCTGGGATCAGCGTGATCTCCTCCATTTTCGCTTTGGCGGTAGCAAGTTGGTACAGAAAATCTATACGGTTGAGTTTTTCAGCCCCGATATCGACCCAACCGCTCTGAGGCTGTCCCAAAAAAGTTAAAATATATCTGTCAATAACACTGACCTCGTACCCCTTTTTATGGAGCTGTGATATAATATTGGTGATAGAGCCCTGGGGTATATAGATGGTTTTTTCTGTCTTCAGGGATTGGGATATATAGAAGACAACGGCGGTTATCAAAAGGATGAGAATGTTCTCAAGCAGAGGCATGATAAAATTTTTACGGAACACTCTTATCCTTTGTGTGATAGTTTTGATCGTACTTGCGGTATGGCTGAAAATAGGGATCAGGGCTGATCACCTGCATATAGGGCCGTATAAACTCTCCGGATTATACATTAAACTCGATAAAAAACTGACACTGAATGCGCATCACATCGTGATCCCCAAAAGCAAATCCAATCCTTCATTTTCTTCCATAGACGAAACGTTTGACCGTATCAAAGGAATGCTTCAAGTCTTTGAGTATGTCGCACTGCACGATATTATCTATGAAAATAACCGGATTGACCTTGTCTATGCGGATCATATACTGCATATCAATACGAAGGATTATGTGATAGCAGGAAAGATAGAGCGGATAGAGAAACGTTTTGAAGCAGAAGTACCGCTCTTTTATCTTAAAGAGAAAAAGATCTCGCTTTCGGGTAATTTGACCTACAGCCATTATGAGAACAGGCTCCATGTCTGGGGACGATACGATATGTATGGGATAGAGGGAAGTTTTACCGCAAGCAAGGTCAAAAACCGCATCTCTTTCGATATTCAGAGCGACACCTTTAATGACCTAAAACCCTTGATGGAGATACTGCCATTAAGCGATACTTTGAAGCACTGGTCGGCTGAGAGGATCCAGGCAGAACGGTATACCCTGAAATCACTGAAGGGAAGCGGCAGGATTACAGGCCGGAATTTTAAACTCGATAGCGATACGCTGACAGGTTTGGCAGAGTTGGAGAATGCGATGATCGATTTTAAAGACGGGGTGGAGCCTGTTTCTACGCCCAAAATTGTGATGGAGTACAAGAAGGGTGGTTTATACTTTGATCTCGATAAGCCGGTCTATCAGAATAGAGCATTGGACGGGAGCAAAGTCTCCATCCTTTACCTGACAGGGGGGAAGCCTACGAAGTTAAAGCTTGATCTTCAGGTGCAGTCGCCATTTGACGAGGCGATACAGAAGATACTCAAAGCCTATCATCTACAGATCCCGGTGCTGCAAAAAAGCGGTAGGGCAAAGGCATCGGTAGCGCTGGATGTGGTCTTTAAAACCGGTGAGACGACTGCCGTGATTGATCTCAATCTGGAAGATGCGAGGCTGCAGCTCTATAAGCTGGATCTCGGTATCAAGAGCGGTCATGTGCACTATGAAGAGGGTACGGTCTCCTTTGATGATGTACATTTGAAAGAGAAGATCTACAGCGGTATTGCGGAAGGCAGGGTGGAGCTCAGGAAGAAAAAAGCGGAGATAGTCGCAGATCTTGACTATCTTCACAGCGGAGAAGAAACTGATAAGAAGGCTTTTGAAATCAGGGACAGAAACCTTACCATTACTATGGATTATCGCAAAGGGATAGTTATCCATATCCCTGAACTGAAACTCTCCATCAGCGAAGAAGAGAATACTGTGCAGTTCACATTGGAAGACCTCAGTCTGATCAAACCGTTTATCAGGGACAAGGAGTTTATCCAGGAAGGCGGAAAACTCGATATCGTGACCGATGATTTCAAAACATTTACCTTCAATGGCCTGCTCTATAGAAGCACCTGTTTCTTCTATGAAGGAGATGATGTCTGTCATACCAGGGTTCCCTGCACGGGCAAGATCACGCCCCAAGGAATCGATTTTTATGCCTTTGATCAGCGTCTCTATTTTAACGAAGCAAGATCAAGGGTGACACTTGACCGGCTTCATATCGATCTCAAAAGGTTTATCGAATACCTCAAAACCCGTGAGGAGGGTACGATCATCAGGGAAAAAGCCGAGTCACTTGTCATCCTCGGAAAAGAGAGCAACCTGCGCTACGATAACTATACCCTGGTAACAGACAGTTATGACGTTGAGGTCAAACCCAATGGAGATATCAAAGCGATCGGCAGTTCTGACGGCGACATTGTGAAGTTTGAAAAGCAGGGTGAACACTTCACTTTGAATGCACTGCGTATCAAAGACAAGGTGCTGCATCCTCTGATCGATTTTAATGGACTGCAAAAGGGGCGCTATAGCCTGAAACAGTCAGGAGCTCTCGATAAGGTAATGAAGGGGAGGATCATTATAGAGGGTGGGGTAATGAGAGACTTTAAAGCCTATAACAATACGATTGCACTGATCAATACCCTGCCGGCTCTGGCTATGCTCCAGGATCCCGGCTTCTCAAAAGAGGGATTCAAGATAGAAAAAGGGGTGGCTGAGTATCAGCTCATCAAAGGGGAGAAGATTATCTTTGACTCTATCTATATCAAAGGGAAGTCCTCTACGGTTGTGGGGAAAGGGCTGATCGATTTAAAGAAGAACAGGATCGATATTCAGCTGGCGATCAAAACAGCCAAGACGTTAGGCAATGTGGTGGGGAACATTCCGTTACTTGGATATATCCTTCTGGGGGAAGATAAGAGTATGACGATAGGTTTAACAATCCAGGGAACACTTGACAAACCCAAAGTAGAAACCTCCGCGGCCAAAGAGATACTGACGCTTCCCCTGGAGTTGATCAAGCGTACGATAGAGTCTCCCCAGCAGATGATTAGGGAGACCAGGCGTACAGAAGAGGCGAATCCTAAAGAGGAGACAGTGGAGCCTACGCAGTATGACGATGAAGTCTCGTCTTCAGCAAAGGAGGAGTTGGAACTCTTTTAGGATTACATTGGTATCACTTTTTTGCTACAATGGTCTGAAAGGAGATTTGCATGAAAAGAGCAGGGATCTTTCTGTTTCTCATTTTTACATTTGCAATGACAGGTGATGTTTATACGCCTCCGAAAGGCTCTTTAGAACGAGCAGCCATCATGAATGCACTTAGGGCAGAAGTTCAAAGAACACAAAATATAGAGGTGCTTTTTATTGTGCGGATACTGAAACTCAAGGACGAATGGGCATGGACAGTCACAATGCCCGTAAGCAAAGACGGTGCCAATTGCTATGAAGATCTGATCGCGCTGTTGCATAAAGAAAAAGACAGATGGCAGGTCAAAGAGATTGTCTGTACCGAGGTTGAGATGCCGGGGTATGCCGATGATCCGGATTTCTTTGAAGGATTAGTCCAAAGATTTCCAGATGCGCCAAAAGAGATATTGACATTCGAAGAGAAGCATTAAACCTCTCCGGAGATTATTCATTTCTGAGCACGGTCAAGGGGTCGGTCTGAGAGGCTTTTTTCGCCGGATAGAGCGAGGAGAGCAGGATAATGACAGAGGTTCCGAGGATAATCAGCCCGAAATCACTCATCATAAGATCAACCGGGAGTTTTGTCGTACCGTAGACATCTGCCGGCATCGAGATGATATCAAAGGTCTTGAGGATCCATATACCAAAAAAACCAAGCAGTGCACCTACCAGAATTCCCGTACTTCCTATGATCAGTCCCAGTTTGAAAAAGATAGAGCGTATTTCTGCTTTGGATGCTCCCAGGGTACGCATGAGTGCGATCTCGCTTCTGCGGCTCATCACCGTCATCAGCAGGGAGGAGATAATGTTGAGCGAAGCCACAAGGATGATAAGCAGAAGTACTAAAAAGAGCGCCTTTTTCTCCATCTCCATTGCTGCAAAGAAATTGCCGTTTTGCTGCCACCACCCCTCTATGATCACCGACTCGGGAAGCGCAGCTCTGATCGCATCGATCTCTTTAAGAGGCTCTTCCGTATAGATATGCAGTCCGTCATAGTAGCCGGCTTCGCGCTTCAGCAGTTTCTGAAAAGCGGTGAGGGTGGTATAGATGATCGCTTTATCATAAGCCTTCAACCCGGAGTCAAAGACTCCGTCCACAACAAAGCGTTTCTGCAGAGGCATAGTGGCAAATCCTATCGCCTCCTGCTCGGAGAAGTAAAGGGTAACCTTCTCCCCTTTTGGTGCATCCATCTCGAAGGAGAGTGAGTCCCCGATAACGATCCGGTAGCTATCTTCGCTTTGGCCCCTTGCCTCTTCAAAAATATGGTTGATCCGGCTCTCTTTGTCAAAGTCGATTCCGTAAAGGAGCGACCCCTGGACGGCACCGGCATTTTTGGTGATCACCTGGGTCGTGTAATAGGGACTGATCTGAAGATGGGGGAACTTCTCCTGCAGCATAGCGATAAGTGTATCATTGGCAGCATCCTGGGTGATAGGAAGCACGGTGAGCGGGTAGTTCATCACAAAGAGACGTTTGGTGAACTCTTTCTGTGTGCCGTTCATGATGCCCATGGCGATCATCAGTACCATGACACCGGCAGAGATACCTAAAAATGCGAGCAATGCAGAGATAAAGATAAAAGGATTATCCTTATCGTATTTCAGGTAATGACGGATGATATGGTGAACAAACTCTCTATTGATCATTGGCTTCATCTCTTTTCCTTTTTCTTCTCAACAGGGAGCCGTATAGAGTTTTGGTCAGGCTAAAAGTCCTTTTTTTGGTCCACTCTGTCCGCAGCAGTTTTTGTACTTTTTGCCCGAACCGCAAGGACAGGGTTCATTGCGTTTTGGTTTTTTGGTTCCCGTGATCGGCTTATTTTTCCTGGATTCGTTCTCTTCTTCATTGTTGAGTACAGCCCCTGCTATGCTGCTGTCAAGCTCTTCTCTGATATGTTCGACCGCTGCCTCTTCTTCTTCCGGGGACTCAAAGCTGAACTGCACAAGCTGCAGGGTTTTGACCGCTTCATATTTGATGCGCTGCACCAGTTCCTGGAAGAGTCTGTAGCTGTCCTGTTTGTACTCCGTCAACGGATCTTTCTGGTTGTATCCTCTCAGGCCGATACCGGTTTTGAGCACATCCATCTCATAGAGGTGGTCTCTCCATTGCGGATCGAGTACCTGCAGGTAGAGAACCCTTTCGATCTCGTTGCGTTTGTCTGGATCGATGACAGACATCTTCTCTTCATAGAGATCTTCCATCATATTGGTAATCTTCTCTGTGATCTCTTCTGTGTCAGCCTCATTGAAGGGATCGCCTTTGATCGTGATATTGAGCTCCTCTTTGATCATAGAAGTCAGTTTTTCAATGTTGAAATCCTCTTTGGGAGTGCCGGGATAGATATCACATTGCTCCAGAAGGTGTACGATATACTCGGCACGGTTCTCTCTGATCTTTGCACCGATATCGAACTCAGGGTCGAGCAGCTGGTTTCTGAATGCATAGATCGCTTTTCTCTGATGGTTTGCCACATCATCGTATTCCAGGATATGTTTACGGGACTCATAGTGCTGGTTTTCGACTTTTTTCTGTGCTTTTTCTACCGAACGTGTTACGATCTTCGAGTCAATGTATTCACCCTCTTCGACCCCCAGTCTGTTCATGATGTTTCTGATCTTCTCTCCGCCAAAGATACGAAGAAGGTTGTCGTCAAGGCTCAGAAAGAACTGGCTCTCACCAGGGTCTCCCTGGCGTCCGGAACGTCCCCTCAGCTGGTTATCGATACGTCTGCTCTCATGCCTTTCCGTACCGATGATTACAAGGCCTCCAAGGCTTCTTACTTCATTATCGATCTTAATGTCGACACCGCGTCCCGCCATGTTGGTAGCTACGGTGATAGCACCCTTTTGTCCTGCATCCTTGATGATCTCGGCTTCTTTTTCATGGTTCTTTGCATTTAGAACATTATGGGGAATCTTCTCTTTTTTCAGCCTCTCATGAACTTTTTCTGACTTTTCGATCGATGCCGTACCGATCAGCACAGGCTGGCCTTTGCCGTGAAGCTCTTTGACTCTTTTGATTACAGCGTTCAGTTTTTCGCGTTCGGTATTATAGATCAGGTCGTTTTTATCCATTCTGGCGATGGGGAGATGGGTAGGGATGGAGATAACCTCCAGGTTGTAGATCTGTGAAAACTCTGTCGCTTCCGTCTGTGCCGTACCTGTCATCCCTGCGAGCTTCTCATAGAGCCTGAAGTAGTTTTGATAGGTGATCTCCGCAAGTGTTTGGGACTCTTCCTGGATTGCAACTCCTTCTTTGGCTTCAAGTGCCTGGTGTAGTCCTTCGGAGAACCTTCTTCCCTCGCTGAGGCGTCCCGTAAACTCATCAACAATAATAATCTCATCGTCTTTGACGACGTAGTGTACGTCTTTTTCAAAGAGATAGTGCGCTTTGAGTGCCTGGTCAAGGTGATGGGAGAGTGCGGCATTCTCAAGGTCATACATATTCTCTACGCCAAAGAGCTCCTGCGCTTTTTCCAGTCCCTGTTCGGTCATGATGATCAGACGGTTCTTCTCATCGACGATAAAGTCTCCTGTCGTCTCATCCGGTTCTCCAGGTCTGGTATCTTTCTTTTCGCCTTTTTCCAACTCCAGCGCTATTTCGTTGGCACGCTGGTAATGGTTGTGGTCCCTCTGCGTCGGTCCGGAGATGATCAGAGGGGTTCGTGCCTCGTCGATAAGGATAGAGTCCACTTCATCGACGATGGCAAAGTGGTGTTCTCTTTGTACCTTCTCTTCGATACGCACTTTCATGTTGTCACGCAGGTAGTCAAATCCGTACTCATTGTTGGTACCGTAAGTGATATCTGCGTCGTATTGCGCTTTTCTCTCTTCTTCATTGTAGATTTCAGAGGTGATACATCCTGTAGTAAACCCAAGAAAATGGTAGAGCTGCCCCATCTCCTCGGCATCTCTTTTTGCAAGGTAGTCGTTGACGGTGACGACATGGACGCCTTTGCCGGTCATCGCATTGAGTACAACAGCCAGGGTGGCAACCAGTGTTTTACCCTCACCTGTCTTCATCTCCGCGATATTGCCGTCATGCAGTACCATACCTCCGACCATCTGTACATCGTAGTGGCGCATTCCGAGTACGCGTTTTGCTGCCTCTCTTGTAATGGCAAAGGAGTCAAAGAGGACATCATCCAGGCTTTTTTCACTCTTCTGAACACTTTGTCTGAGCGCGTCGAAGGCCGCTTTGAGCGCCTCATCATCCAGCTTTTCATAGTTTGCTTCAAGCGCATTGATCTGTGCGACTTTTTTGAGATAGTTTTTTACGATCTTGTCGTTTCTTGTACCAAAGACCTTGTTGAGAACATTTTGTATCATCGTTTGTTTAGCCCCGTTTTAAAATGGAGTTATTCTATCTAAAAAGTGGTTAATTTGTCGTTATCCTCTTCAAAGTGCCAATATTGCAGGCTTTTATCCCAAAAATCTGTAGATGGCCTCTCACTTATCAAGGCTATTTTGATAAAATAAGCCAAGCAGATAGAAGGACAGCAATGAAGCGATTATGGACGTTAATGATACTCTCTGGAATCCTGGCGGCATCCCCGATCAGTATACCGGAGAATTTCAAGGCAGCATTTACACAGAGGATCACCAACCCCGATAAAAAGGTGATACATTACAAAGGAACTATACGTTTTTCAGGTCCGAAGATGCTCAAATGGGTCTATCAGGAACCTACACAAAAAGAGGTCTGTAGCAATGGGGAGAATGTCACGGTGGTCGATCATGATCTGGAACAGGTCTCCTACTATCTGATTGAGAAAGGTTTCGACCTTGCTGAGATCCTAAAAACGGCAAAACCCTACAAAGAGACCAAGACTGTCTTTATCGCTAAATATCAGGGCAGGGACTATACGATCCAGGTTGATGCCAAAAAGCGTCTTTCGCGTGTTGCCTATTATGACGATCTGGAAAATGAAGTATTGATCATCTTTGAAAAGATGCAGTATGGCAAGGGTAAACTGCCGTTTGAAAGTATGCTCTGCGAAGCACCTGCATCCTATGATGTGATCGGGGAGTAGTGATGGATAGTCTGTTAGTAAAAATGCAGGATGATTCCGCGCTGATGCTGCTGATAGGTCTGGCAGTTGTCGTCCTCCTGATCATTGTGCTGGTAGTCGTGGTCTTCTCCACCAAATCAAAAACATTGGCCGACAAGCTCTATGATCTCAAGCAGATAGAGGGTGAAAAAGATGAGAAGATCACCATACTCGAACAGGAGCTGCAGATCTATCAGCTCAGAGATGCCAGCCAGAGGCAGGAGCTTCAGCAGTTTCAGGAGACAAAAGAGGCACTGAAGCAGCTGCAGGAGGAAAAAAGTGCTCTGGATACAAGGCATAATGCGCTTGAAAAGCTGATGAGTGAAACGACAGTCAAGCTGCAAAACAGTGAAGAGAGATATGACAATCTGCTGCAGGAATACAAAACCGTGGTGGAGCTCAATGAAAAACTCAGAGAAGATAACAGCAAGTACCATACCAACAATGCAAGGCTGCTTACGAAGCTTGAGAGTGAAACACGCCATGCACAGGACCAGATGGACCTGATGAAAACACACAAGCAGGAGCTTAAAAACGAATTTGAAGCATTGGCCAAAAAAGTCTTTGAGGGCAATTCGCAGAAATTTGCCGAATTCTCCAAGGAGAATATCGATAATATGATCAAGCCTCTACAGATACAGATCGCAGAGTTTAAAAAGCAGGTTGCCGATACCTATAATGCGGAGAGCAGTGATCGGGCGGTCTTGAAGAACGAGATCCACTCCCTCAAAGAGCTCAACCAGAAGATCAGTCAGGATGCGATCAACCTCACCAAGGCGCTCAAAGGCGAAAGTAAAAAACAGGGTGTATGGGGAGAGATGGTCCTGGAGCATGTCCTTGAAGCTTCGGGACTCCGAAAAGGGTATGAGTTTGAACGCGAAGTGAGCTTGAGTACGGAGGACGGGGATATCCTCCGGCCGGATGTGATCGTGCATCTTCCCGATGCGCGCGATATCATTATCGATGCGAAAACCTCCCTGGTAGCATACGAGCGCTATATCAACGCGCACGATGAGGTAAAAAAGGCAAGCTACCTGAAGTCCCATCTTGATTCGATCAGGTCCCATGTCAATCTTCTTGCGGCGAAAAACTATGAACGGCTCAAGGAGGTCCATACACTGGATTTCATTTTTATGTTCATGCCTATCGAAGGGGCATTGGCGGTTGCGCTGGAGCATGACAGCTCTTTGTACGATGAGGCATTCAGAAAGAAGATACTTCTCGTCGGGCCGACCACGCTGCTTGTAGCGATGCGCGCGGTGGAGAATGTATGGAAACATGAACGCCAAAACCAGAATGCCAAAGAGATCGCAAGACGTGCGGGTGCAATGTATGACAAGTTTGTCGGATTTTCGGAGGATCTGCTCAAGATATCCAAACAGATCGACATGGTGCAGAGCAGTTTCAATGCAGCAAGAAATAAACTCAGTGACGGAAAAGGAAACCTCGTAAGACAGGTAGAACAGCTCAAAGAGCTTGGCGCACAGACCAGCAAGAAGATTCCCAAAGAGATCTAAAAGGATATGCAATGAATGCACAGACAGCCCAATATTCGGACCAGTTGGCCGAGTATACACAATCGCCTTCGAAAGTTTTCAAGGAAAACGGAAAACTGAAAGGAAGTTTTTATGATAAAACGCTCTATGAACTGCAGCATGAATTGGTCAAGCTGCAGCAGTGGGTGATCAAAAACAACAAGCGTCTGCTGGTGATCTTCGAAGGGATGGATATGGGAGGGAAAAGCTCGACGATCAAAGAGCTCACCACCTATCTCAATCCAAGAGAAACACGTTCCGTTGCACTTCCGAAACCCAACTCAGAAGAGTCGGGACAGTGGTACTTTCAGCGCCATATCAAGCAGCTTCCCAATGCGGGGGAGATCGTCTTTTTTGATAGGTCATGGTACAACAGGGCAGGGATCGAACAGGTATTCGGATTTTGTACGCAGGAGCAGCATGATCTTTTTTACAGGCAGGTCAACGACGTGGAGAAGCTGCTTGTGGATGACGGGATCATGGTGTTTAAGTTTTATCTGAATATCACGAAAGAGACACAGGCAAAACGTATCAAACAGAGGGAGAAAGATCCTCTCAAAAACTGGAAACTCTCCGACCTTGATTACAAGTCACATGATGCCTATGATCAGTATGTAAACTACCGCAACAAGCTGTTTAGACTCTCCGGAACGCTTGTGGTACCGTGGATAGAACTGCAGGCAGACGATAAAAAACGCGCAAGGCTCAATGCACTGCGTTTCCTGCTCTCAAATATCTCCTACGAGAAGAGAGACATGGATGTGATCAGAGGGGTAGATCAAAAGATACTTACACTTCATTCATAAATAAAAGTAAATAAAGGAATCATTATGGCAAATGTAACAATCTGGCACAATCCAAAATGCAGCAAATCAAGAGATTCATTCAAGCTGCTTGAAGAGAGAGGGATCGATGCAGAGGTGATCAAGTACCTTGATACACCTCCGACAAAAGAGGAAATCAAAGAGGTCTTGAGGATGCTGGGGATTGCTCCGAGAGAGCTGATGCGCACCAAGGAAGCGCTCTACAAAGAGTTGCATCTTGATGAAGAGATGGATGATGAAAAACTGATCGAAGCGATGGTCTCAAACCCCAGGCTGATTGAAAGACCGGTCGTGATCAAAGAGGGGAAAGCAGTGATCGGCCGTCCACTTGAAAAAGTGGTCGAATTGATTTCTTGATTTTTTATGTTAAAATTCGACCCATTATTATTTAAAGTAAGGAAAGCAGATGCTTAGTACAGTCAACTTAACACAACGCTATGGAAAACGTGTACTATTTGACAAGATCAATATTACGTTGGATGTGGGTAAGCGCTACGGGCTTATCGGCGCCAACGGTGCAGGAAAATCGACATTTTTAAAGATCCTTTCAGGAGAGATAGAGCCTACGGACGGTGAAGTACAGATACAGCCGGGGCTCAGACTGGGCGTGCTTGGACAAAACCAGTATGCGTTTGAGAACTTTACGCTCAAAGATGCCGTACTTTACGGAAACAAAAAGCTTTATGATGCCCAGAAAGAGAAAGAAAAGCTTTATATGGAAGGGGACTTCGAGAATGACGAGGTCAATAACCGTCTGGCAGAGCTTGAAATGATCTGTGCGGACGAGGATCCGACCTATGAGTCGGATGTCCATATCGAAAAACTGCTTGAGGCGCTGGGGTTCCCGGCAAGCCAGCATGATGACCTGATGAGTTCGATCACCGGTGGGGACAAGTTCAAGATCCTGCTTGCACAGGTACTCTTCCTTAAGCCCGATATCCTGCTGCTCGATGAGCCTACCAACAACCTCGATATCGAAACGATCGGATGGCTGGAAGAGGAGCTCAAACGCCATGAGGGTACGATGGTCGTGATCTCCCACGACAGACACTTCCTCAATGGTGTCGTCACGCACATCCTTGATCTGGATTTTCAGAATATCCGTGAATTTACCGGGAACTATGATGACTGGTATATCGCGGCAAACCTGATCGCCAAGCAGGCTGAAGCAAGCAGAGGCAAAGCTCTTAAAGAGAAAGAGGAGCTAGAGAAGTTCATCGCCAGATTCTCTGCAAACGCATCAAAAGCGAAACAGGCGACCAGCCGCCAGAAACAGCTTGAAAAGCTTGATATCCAGGAGATCAAACTCTCATCCAGACGTGACCCTTCGATCATGTTCAAGCCGCACCGTGATATCGGCAACGAGGTGCTCGAGGTAACAGATATCGCAAAGAGTTACGGGGATGAGAAAGTACTTGAAAATATCTCTTTCAAAGTCAACAAGGAAGACAAGATCGCCTTGATCGGTTCCAACGGTGCAGGTAAAACAACGCTGCTTGAGATACTGATGGGCAAACTCAAAGCGGATAGCGGAAGCTATAACTGGGGGCAGACAATCTCTACGAGCTACTTTCCGCAAAATACGACCGATCTCGTGACGGGGGATATAGAACTGCCACAATGGATCCAGGGCTTTGATCCCAAATGGCATATCGATGAGATCCGCAAGACACTTGGCCGTATGCTCTTCACCGGTGAGGAGCAGAAGAAAAAGGTCGATGCGTGTTCGGGAGGGGAAAAACACCGTGTGATGCTCTCCAAGATGATGATGGACAGTGCCAACTTCCTCGTGATGGATGAACCCAACAACCACCTTGACCTGGAAGCGATCGTTGCACTGGGTGAAGCACTGCATGACTATCAGGGCGGTGTGATCTGTGTCACACACGACCGTGAACTGATCGATGCCTTTGCGAACCGTATCATCAAACTGAACGAAGATGGCACGATGATCGACTTCGAAGGGGATTATGAAGCCTTCGTGGAGCAGTACGGCCACTAAGAAAGGGCTTTGCCCGTTAGCGTTCAGCGTTTAGTGCTGGGCGCTGAGAGGATGTAATATAAAAATTACTTCCTTTTTTTTTCGCTCCCACGATTTCGTGGGAGTGTATAGGAGAGCCTGCATACAAAAATAAGTGAATCGTGCTATAATCACCCATGGGAAGAAACAGATATAGAATATACGAACCTACACATCCGCACTTTATAACCTGTACAGTACTTAACTGGATACCGATCTTTACCAATCAGGAGAGTGTAGATATCATTATCGATTCACTCAAGTATCTTCAAAAGAGTGACAATCTCACTATCCATGCCTATGTGATACTCGAAAACCATCTGCATCTCATCGCCAAAAGCAATGATATCACTCAAAGTATGGCAAGATTTAAAGCACATACGGCAAGAACATTTATCAAACTGCTTACAGAAAAAAATGTCACCACCATACTCGAGCAACTGAGATAGGTGAGATGCAGAGACTACGACTTTGGTTCTTGGGTATTGCTTCCACCTATCGGTGGTGTTGGTCTCTTACGATTGTTTTACCTTGGATATGCGCTACACCTACGGAGAGGTGGAGCGAGAAGAGGGGTGTTCTGCAAGGGAAGCACGTTGCTTCATTATCTCTTTTGCATGATCTGTTTGCATTTTCCTGTTGTGTACACGGATCGTTTGATAATATTCCGAAGCAGCTACTCTTTTATATGCAGTTTTATTTGGTATAACAGCGAAATTTAGGGGATTCTGAATCAAGTTCAGAATGACAATACCCTATTTTTTATGTTCTTTCACAGTCTCAGGACAGGTGGAACCAGACAAACATTCCATATCGGGAGATATGGAACGAGAGAGAAGATTTATCTTCGATCTCTGTGATCTCTAGAATCTTTTCTAGAATCTCTACGATCTTTTCTGGAATCTTTTCTTGGATCTCTGCGATCTTTTCTGTAATCTTTTCTGTGATCTCTACGATCTTTTCTGTAATCTTTTCTGTGATCTCTGTGTCTTCTATCGTAATCTCTTCTGTGATGATCACGATACCCTCTTCTGTAGTAACGTCCGCGACAGTATTTGCGACCTTTGTAATAGTAACATCCGTTACGCCAATGCCCACCATAGTAATATCTACCATTATGATAATAATAAGGTCTATCATCATAATAACGGGGAGCACTATATACCCCTACTATCTCAGCGATAATTCCAGGAGGTGCAGCAACCGCCTTCGTGGTACCCACCGAAAAAAATAATAACATACCAGTAATTAAACCGATTGCGCCAAAATGCTTGATTTTTATTCTAATCATAACAAACTCCTTTAGTGATTTGTTCTCTATTATAACAAAAATTTGTATGCTTTGTGTGATAATGCGAACTTTTAAGGGCACTATCAACTTTATTTTACACTATCTTATTTTACACTATCCAAAGGGTTCAAAATCTTATTGTATAGAATCTGAATGTACTTACTTAGGAGCCATGTTTTTTATTATAGGTTCATTAATTGTTGGATATAAAATTTATAAATGGCAAAAAGAAAAAAGGAATAAATTATGAAAGATATTCTCATTGGTTTAAGTGTAATAGGATTTGTGATTATCGGGACCTTGTTATCATTGATAGCACTGTATGCTTCTCCTGATGATAAAGTACACTTTACTGAAGCCAGCTATATTTGGATAGGGAATGCCATAGCTATTTTCGGGTTATTGATGTATTTTAGAAAGAATTGAGATCTGGAAACGGGGGGGGATGTGTGCGTACCTCCAGAGAGGTACGTATCAGTTAATGTTTGTATAGACGTGCTGTACGTCATCATCCTCTTCGAGTTTATCGATAAGAATATCCACTTTCTCCATCTGTTCATCAGTCAGATCGATCGGTGCATTGGCAACATACTCGAGTGAGGCTTTTGTTACTTCGATCCCTCTCTCTTCAAGGGCCTTGCTCAGTTCGCCAAATGAGGTAAATTCACCATAGATTCTGACGATCGCTTTGTCGTCACCGTTCTCCTGCGGTTCGATATCCTCTTCGATGCTCTCCAAACCATAATCGATCAGGTCAAGTTCAAGCTCTTCGATATCCATATCGGGAGTCTTGTCGAACGTAAAGAGAGATTTTCTTGTGAACATAAAGCTGAGTGAGCCTGAGGTAAGCATCTCCCCGCCGTTTTTGTTGACGATCGCCTTGACATTGGCCACGGTTCTCGTGTTGTTGTCTGTGGCGCACTCTGCGATGATCTGTACACCGAAAGGTGCTTTGATATCATAGGTGATCTCTTTGAAGTCTGCCGCATTCTTTTCAAAGGCTCTTTTGATCGCCGCGTCGATATTGTCCTTTGGCATATTTTGTGCCTTGGCATTGAGGATCGCCGTACGAAGCTTGGAGTTCATATCGGGATCCGGGGAACCTCCCTCTTTGGCTGCCATTGTGATACTTTTCCCCAGTTTCGGGAAGATACGGGACATTGCTCCCCATCTTTTCATTTTTGCCGCTTTACGGTACTCAAACGCTCTACCCATAAATCTTTCCTTCATCATGAATTAGTGCTGTGATTATATCCCGATTTGGCTTAAGTCAATTCCGAAGGATGCACAGGTAGAATAGCCGCATGAAATTAAAAGAGATACAACTAACCAACCCCTACCTGAAACTTCCGCCGCTCTGTTATGACAGGGTGAAACCCTCACCGCTGCATGGCGCCTACCTGATCCATGCCAACCCTGCGGTCGCCAAAGAGCTGGATATCGACCGGGATGAACTCGATACCGAACACTTTACAGCCTTTGTAAACGGTGCATTGGAGCTGGAGGGGAGCGATCCCTTCGCCATGTGTTATGCCGGGCATCAGTTCGGTTTCTTTGTGGAACGCCTGGGCGATGGCCGGGCAGTCAATATCGGGACGATCGCCACACCGGCGGGGAACATGCATCTGCAGCTCAAGGGTGCAGGGCTTACGAAGTATTCGCGTGACGGGGACGGGAGGGCGGTCCTGCGCTCTTCGATCCGCGAATACCTGATGAGCGAAGCGATGCAGGGGCTGGGCATCCCTACGACCAGGGCGCTGGCGCTGATAGGCTCAGGCCACTCGGTCTACAGGGGAGAGTGGGAGAAGGGGGCGATCGTGCTGCGTGTCTCTCCCTCCTGGGTGCGTTTTGGTACCTTTGAATACTTTGCACACCACAAGAAGTACGAGGAGCTCAAAGCATTGGCTGACTATGCGATCGCCGAATCCTACCCGCATCTGCTCGGTGAAAAAAATCTTTACGAGCTCTTCTTTACAGAGGTTGTGGGGAAAACAGCGATGCTGATGGCACAATGGCAGGCAGTCGGGTTCAACCATGGCGTGATGAATACGGACAATATGTCCATCCATGGCCTGACCATCGACTATGGGCCGTATGCCTTCCTGGATGACTATGATTTTCAAAATATCTGCAACCACACCGATACCTACGGGCGTTACAGTTTCGGAAGCCAGCCGAATATCGGAGAGTGGAACCTCAGGGCATTGATGGTCGCACTCACTCCGCTTGCAGATGAAGGGCGTATGGTGCAGATACTTGACAAACACTATGCAAAGCTCTATACGGAACACTATCTCTACCGTATGGGCAAAAAACTTGGACTGGACAAACCGGAGCAGGAGGATATCGAACTGGTCAGGCATCTGCTTGGCATGATGCAGGGGCTGAGTGTGGACTATACGCTCTTTTTCAGGACCCTCAGCCGGTATGAAGGAGAGAGGACGGAGATGCTGAGAATAGGGCTCTATCATCAGCCGATGCATGATTGGCTGGATGCCTATGATGAGCGGTTGAAACGAAACAGTACCACCACAGAGGAGCGTCATCAGAGTATGCAGCACACCAATCCGAAGTATGTGCTCAAAAACTATATGCTCCAGGAAGCGATCGATGCTGCGGAAGCGGGGGACTTCACTATCGTCGACCAGCTCTTCAAGCTTGCCCAGATGCCGTATGGGGAACACCCCGAATGCGAAAGATGGGCAGGGGCAACGCCTGAGGAGTTCAAGAACAAGAAGCTCAGCTGCAGTTCGTAGAAGCTATAATTTCGAAAATGGATTGAGGAGTGAGAAATGACCCTGGAAGAAGTACAAAATATCATCAGAGAAGAGGTGGGCGTACTGCTTTACTTCTCCGGAGAGCGGTGCAGTGTCTGCCATGCGCTGAGACCGAAGTTCAAAGAGCTCTTTGACGAAGAATTTCCGTTGATCAGACAGATCTATCTGGACGCGCATGAAAACCCTGAGATCTCTGCACACTATCAGGTATTCTCTGTACCGACGATGTTGGTCTTTCTGGACGGCCGTGAGTTTGTCAGAGAGGGAAGGACGGTGAGTATGTATCAACTGAGCGAGCAGCTGACGCGTCCGTATAAGATGATGACGGAGTAGTCAAATAATTTTTTTATATTCATTTTGTCTATTTTTTCTAAAAAAGTAGGAAGAAAAACATTGAAGTTACAACTTGTGTTGTATGTTACTTTTTAGAAAAGTAACCAAAAGCGTCAGCTCTCTCGAATCGCTTCGCTTTCAAGGTCGTTCGGGCTGACAGATTATTTATTAATGAGGTGAAGGGTATTTTGTTAATACGTTAAATTTACCGTTTCGTGACGATAGAGATATTCTCAAACCCTTTTTCTTTGAGTGTATCGATGATGTTGACAAAGCTCTGAAACTCTGACTTCTGGTCTGCATGGAGTGAAATGATATCTTTTTTGGGATCAAGTTCAAGCAGTCTCTCTTTGATCTCTTCAAAAGAGAGCGGCTCTTTGTTGTAGAAGTACTCCCCTTTCTCGTTGATCGCAATGGTGATACTCTTTTTCTCTTCCTCTTTTTTGCTGCTGGCTGTGGGAAGATCCACCTTGATCGCCTGGTTGGTCACAAAGGTTGCCGTGGCAAGGACGATGACCAGAAGTACAAGCACGATATCGATGAACGGTACGACGTTCATCTTATCAAAGGATTCCCTTCTCATGCCTTGAGCCTTCCTTCATCTCTGGCGATCTCCCATTCCGCCAGCTTTCTGTCTACCTTGGTGATGAGCGCATTATAGAGTACTGTAGCAGGAATCGCAACGACAAGGCCGGCAGCTGTTGCTTTCAGCGCCAAAGCCAGGTGCTTCATGATCTCGGCAGGGTTGATAGTGTCCTGCTGTGATCCGATAATATAAAAAGTAAGGATGATGGCAATTGTTGTTCCGAGCAGTCCGATATAGGGCGCATTTGAACCGATAGAAGCAAGGGTCGGAAGACGTTTGGTCAAATCAAGTTCAAGTGCATTTTTATGGCTGTAGGATTCGATCTTGACCGAACGGTAAAAAAGCGCACGCTCAATGGCAAACATAAACGTGATAAAACTGAGAAAGAGAAGCAGGCCGATCACCCCGTAATCGACGATATCTTTGATCTGATCAATTGGCATATATTTCCTTTTAAAATCATTGTCATACTATATAGCAGTGAATTATAGGCAAAATATGTTAAAAGTGTGTTAATCCCCTGTTTTATCGCCAAAATCAAAAATAAGCCGTTTCAATATAAATATTATGTTAATCAAAAAAATAAAAAAGTGCAAAAATCGCCATAAATGGGCTTAAATGCCGATTTGAGCCATTTTTATATCTTTTTGTTACCTCTACTTGGATAAAATATACCGATTATAATGAAAGGAAAAAGATGTCTGATCTATTTGAACGTAATCAAAATGTTGAAGAAGTTTTGATTGAAGAGAGTATGAAGGGGTCATACCTCGATTACTCAATGTCCGTCATCGTCGGTAGAGCACTGCCGGATGCGAGAGATGGATTGAAACCTGTACATAGACGTATCCTCTATGCGATGAATGATCTTAGTCTTTCACATAGAAGCCCGTACAAAAAATCGGCACGTGTGGTCGGGGATGTGATCGGTAAGTATCACCCTCACGGTGATACAGCGGTCTATGATGCACTTGTACGTATGGCACAGGACTTCTCTATGAAAGAGCCCCTGGTAGACGGACAGGGTAACTTCGGTTCTGTCGACGGCGACAATGCTGCGGCGATGAGGTATACAGAATCACGTATGACCAAGATGGCCGAAGAGCTGCTTGAGGATCTGGAAAAAGATACAGTGGATTTTGTACCGAACTATGATGATAGTATGACAGAGCCGGATGTACTTCCCAGCCGTGTACCAAATCTCCTGATCAACGGTTCAAGCGGTATCGCGGTCGGTATGGCTACCAACATCCCTCCTCATCGTCTGGATGAGGTGGTGAATGCCCTGACTTACCGTATCGAAAATCCTTCGGCAACGGTGGAAGATGTCATGGAGAAGATAGAGGGACCGGATTTTCCTACCGGCGGTATCATTTTCGGGCGCAAAGGGATTACCGATGCTTACCTTACGGGGCGCGGACGTATCAAAGTGCGGGCAAAGACACATATCGAAGAGAAGCGTCAAAGGGAGGTGATCATCGTCGATGAACTTCCTTACCAGGTGAACAAATCCCGCCTGATCGAAAATATCGCACAGCTCGTACGCGACAAGCATATCGAAGGAATCTCAGAGATCAGGGATGAGTCCGACAGGGAGGGGATGCGTATCGTCATCGAGCTCAAGCGTGACGCGATGAGCGAGATCGTACTCAATAACCTTTTCAAAAGTACGCAGATGCAAGTCACTTTCGGGATCATCATGCTTGCGATTAACAATAAAGAGCCTAAGGTATTCAACCTGCTTGAGCTTCTGGATATCTTCCTGAAACACCGCAAAACGGTAGTGATCAGAAGAACGATTTTTGATCTGGAAAAAGCACGTGCCAGAGCGCATATACTTGAAGGTCTCAAGATCGCTGTGGATAATATCGACGAAGTGATCAGAATCATCCGGGCAAGTGCAGATGACAATGAGGCAAAAGAGAGTCTGATGAACCGCTTTGCACTCTCAGAAATTCAGGCAAAAGCGATTCTGGAGATGAGACTAAGACGTCTGACAGGGCTGGAAATCGAAAAGATCGAAAATGAGCTGGCAGAGCTGCGTAAGCTGATCGCGGAACTTGAAGCGATCCTGAAGTCTGAAGAGAAAATCAACGAGATCATCAAAAATGAGCTTATTGAAGTAAAAGAGAGATATTCCAAACCGCGTTTGACAGAGATCGTAGATGACTATGATGATATCGATATCGAGGATCTTATCCCGAACGAGCCGATGGTTGTGACGATTACACACCGAGGCTATATCAAACGTGTACCTGTGACGCAGTATGAAAAACAGCATCGCGGAGGCAAAGGGAAAACAGCGGTAACGACCTATGATGATGACTTTATCGAGAAGTTCTTTATCTCCAATACGCACGATACCTTGATGTTCGTAACAGACAGAGGTCAGCTCTACTGGCTGAAAGTCTATAAGATCCCGGAAGGGTCACGTGCAGCGAAAGGTAAAGCTGTCGTCAACCTGATCAGCCTCCAGGCAGATGAGAAGATCACGGCGATCATCCCGACGACTGACTTCAATGATGACAAGAGCTTGGTATTCTTCACGCAAAACGGTATTGTGAAGCGTACGAACCTTTCTGAGTACTCGAACATCAGAAGCAATGGGGTAAGAGCGATCAACCTTGATGATGATGATGAACTGGTAGAGGCAAAGATCGTAACACCTGAGACCAAATGGCTTTTCGTTGCAACGAAAAAAGGTATGTGTATCCGGTTTAAAGTCGAAGATGCCCGTGAGATCGGACGTGTGTCACGCGGTGTAACGGCGATCAAGTTTAAGATCAAAGATGACTATGTCTGCGGTGCGACGACGATCGAGAACGAAGAGGATGAACTTCTGATGCTTAGCGAGAAAGGACTTGGCAAGCGTACGACTGCAAGTGAGTACCGTGAGCAGAACCGTGCCGGCAAAGGGGTGATCTCTATGAAGCTTACGCCGAAAACCGGTGATGTCGTGGGTGTGGTATTTGTAGAGGACGATAAAGACCTGATGTGTCTGACAAGTGCGGGCAAGATGATCCGTGTGGATATGGATCAGATCAGAAAAGCGGGACGTAATACGTCGGGTGTAAAAATCGTGAGTGTAGAAGCGAAAGATAAAGTAGTGAGTCTTGCAAAATGTCCGAAAGGCGATGAGCCGAAAGATCTGGATGTGGTTGCAGATGAAAATATGGAACAAATAGATAATACATTAGGATTGGAATAGAATGACAAGAAATAAATTTCAGTATAGGGAGACACTAAATGTCGAGTCATAAAACTTATAACGTAGCAGTTGTTGGTGCATCAGGTGCAGTAGGTGAAGAACTCTTTAGGGTACTTGAAGAGGTCAATTTCCCGGTAGGGAATCTGCTTCCTTTGGCAAGTGCCAGAAGTGCGGGTGAAGAGATTGAGTTTAAAGGCAAAACGTACAAGATCGAAGAGCTCACTGAAAGAGTTTTTGAAGGACGTGATATCGATATCGCGTTTTTTTCAGCAGGCGGTAGCATCTCGGCGCAGTATGCAAAGTTTGCAGTAGAAGCCGGCGCTGTAGTGATCGACAACACTTCCCACTTCAGAATGGACCCAAAAGTACCTCTGGTCGTGCCGGAAGTAAACCCGGAAGATATCGAACGCTGGGAAGACACCGGGATCATCGCAAATCCCAACTGTTCAACGATCCAGATGGTACAGCTGCTTAAACCGCTGTATGACCTTTACGGCGGCATCAAAAGAGTAGATGTCAGTACCTACCAGGCGACTTCAGGAGCCGGGAAAAAAGGGATGGAGGAGCTGGTACGCCAGATGCAGGACTTCTTTGCCTTCAGACTGAGCGAGAGCGAATGTAGTGCCTTTGCGCACCAGATCGCGCTCAATGTCATCCCGCAAATCGATGTGCCTCAGCCGAACGGCTATACCAAAGAAGAGATGAAGATGGTCAATGAGACGAACAAGATCATGCATTCAGATTTTGCAGTCTCGGCAACCTGTGTGCGTGTACCAGTACTCAGAAGCCATTCAGAGTCGATTACGATCACCTTTGCCGAGAATATTGATGTGAACGTAGAAGCGGCAAGAGAGGCATTGGCAAATTTTGAGAATGTCAAAGTAATCGATAATCTTGAAAAGAGTGAATACCCGATGCCAATGACAGCAACAGATACGGATTATACCTATGTGGGGCGTATCCGGAAAGATAATTTCGCGCACAACATCCTTCATATCTGGGGGGTCGCCGACCAGGTAAGAGTCGGTGCAGCAACGAATGCCGTGAGAATCGCGCAAAAATGGATCAAACTTGAGGAGAACGCATAATGCTGGAAACATTATTTGAAGGTGCGATCTGGCGAAGCAGGTTTATCGTACTGCTGGCAGTGGTTTTTGGGCTACTCGGGGCGATCATACTGTTTGTTGTCGCATCACTGGACATCTGGAATGTGGCAGTCACATCGTTTCAGGTGGTGACGCATGCGATACCCCACCTTGAACATTTTCATGAAGATGTGGTTGCCGGTATTATCGGGGCGGTGGATCTCTATCTGATCGCCGTGGTGATGTTCATCTTTGCTTTCGGTCTTTATGAGCTATTCATTTCCGATATCGATGAAGCTCAAGGCAGGAATGGTTCGCAGCTGCTTGCGATCAGTAACCTTGATCAGCTGAAAGACAAGATCGCGAAAGTCATCGTGATGGTACTGGTGGTAAATTTCTTCCAAAGAGTACTGCACACAGAGTTCAAGACACCTATGGAGATGATGTATTTTGCGATCTCCATTGCTGCATTGGCAGTAGGATTATATTTTTTGGGTAAAGTAGGAAAACATTAATGAGCAAGATATTTGTAGATGCGTGTTTTGGGAATGAGACACCCTATACGCCGGTTTGGATGATGAGACAGGCGGGACGATACCTGCCAGAGTATATGGCAGTGCGTGGTGAAGCAGGCAGCTTTCTCAACCTCTGCCACGACCCGGAAAAAGCGGCAGAGGTAACGATCCAGCCCCTTGATATCGTCGGTGTGGATGCTGCGATCCTCTTCAGCGATATTTTGGTGATACCCGATGAGATGGGGATGGACCTCTCTTTTGTGAAAGGGGAAGGGCCAAAGTTCAGCGACCCGGTACGCACACAGGAAGATCTTGACAGACTTGTCGGCGGTGAAGAGGCAGCAAGCAAGCTCACCTATGTCTATGAGACGATCAAACTGCTTAGAGAACAGCTGGATGCAAGAGCTGATGAGAAGGCGCTGATAGGATTTACCGGCGCACCCTGGACGCTTGCAACCTATATGATCGAGGGGCAGGGGACGAAGACTTATAACATCTGCAAAAAGATGATGTATTCCAATCCCGAACTGCTTCACAATATCCTTGCTAAAGTGACCGAAGTGGTCAAGCTCTATATGGAGAAGCAGATCGAGTCTGGTGTGGATGTCGTGCAGATCTTTGACAGCTGGGCGGCAGCGATCGAACCTGGCAAATATGACGAGTTTAGCTGGAAATATATGGTGGAGATCTCCGAGTACCTGAAAGAAAAGTATCCGCATATCCCTGTGATCATGTTCCCCAAGGGAGTGACGGCATTTATCGAGCGCGGCCTGGTCTATGGAAACTTCGATGTGTTCGGCGTTGACTGGGGGACACCGATGGCGCTGGCAAAAGAGAAACTGGGAGAGAAGTATGTGCTCCAGGGCAATATGGAACCATGCCGTCTTTATTCGCAGGAGGCGACCACTGCATGCGTGGAGGCGATCCAGAAGACCATGGGGGGCAAAAGACATATCTTCAACCTCGGTCACGGGATCCTGCCTGATGTACCGGTGGAAAATGCAAAGCATTTTGTGAGAGAGTGCCATAGGGTTTCGGGAAAACAGTAGTTTTCTCGAAACAGGGTTCAGCGGTAGGGGCGGATCGTCGTGTCCGCCCCTACCGCTGAACTCTGAACACGTACAAGTTGAAATAGAAGGATATCTTAACCAATGAGTTCTGAACACTATATGCTGAACCCTGAACGCTCAATCAGCACTCAGCACTTTCATAGTCTCGTCGAAGAGTGCGAGATGGGGATCGTCGGGCACAAAGTCTTTGTCCGGCTCAAAGATATCCCCATGTATCTTTCGCAGAAAACCAGGGATAGCATCCGCAACCGCTACAGCCACTCTGTCGAAGTGGGGTTGAGTACGGAGTATATGATGAACCATATCAGCCGCCAGTTGGGGGATGATGTCAACCTGAATTTTTTTAATGTCGCCAAGATCGTAGGGATGCTGCACGACATTGGGCATACCGCATACAGCCATGACGGCGAAGTGATCCTTGACAGGATGATCGGGGAAGCTTCTTCCCACTTTGAAACGCCCATCCGTTTCAATGCCAATCTCAACAACTTCCGGCGTATCGAAAAGTATGAGCTCTATGAGGTCCTTCCGCAGGATATCAGGGAGTATGCGCTTGCCTCACTGCTCAAGCGTGCCAAAGAGCTGAGAGAGTATCCGGAGTATCATTATCTCAAAACGTATCAGGAACGTGCGATCAAACTGGAGGAGGAGTATCTCACTTCCAAAGGCATCAGGATAGAGAATAAAACAGGCAAAACGATCCTTTGTCAGGTGATGGACCTGGCGGATGAAAACCGCTACAGGGTGACCGATATCATCGACTCGCTCAATATCTACTCCAAAGGTAAGCTCAAAGAGATCCTCAAGGGAATGATCAGAAGCGAAGTTCGGGTGAAGGAGCTTAGAAAACTGGTGCATATCAAAACGATAGCGCTTGAAGAGGTAGAGGGAATTCACTTTGAAAAACTCAGGATCAAAGATCTGCTTATCGCGCTGCTTGAACGCTCCAGCAATGCCAAAACAGAGTTCCAGAATGTGATGAACACGCTCTCTATGGCATTTAACCGCAATTTCCGGTTAGACGAAAACGGCAAACTTGTACCGATAGATGAAGAGATAGAAGCACTGCGCAGCGACTTCCAGCGTATCGCGGCAAAACATATCTGGGGTTCAAAGCGGGTAGAGAAGATCAAAAAGCCGTATAAACACTATTTTACTACTGTAGCAGACTACTTCATCAACCAGGAGTTTGAACCGGAGCTGATCGACAGCAATACCTACAAGGAAGCACTGATTGAACTAAGAAAAAGAGAGGACTATGATACAGATGCAAGACGTGAAGAGTTGATCCTGATACGCAACTTCCTCGGAGGGCTGACCAATGCCAAGATCATAGAGCTCTATAAGCGGATCATGCTAGTGAAGTTTGAAGCGAAATTAGGGTATAAACTGGAAAAACGCGAGACACTGATAGAGAAGAATTCGGTGAAAAATTTGAAAAAGAAACTGGACAAGTATCGTCAGCGGTTGAGTATAAAGGAGCAGTGAATGTCATCGATTATTTTTGGGCCGGTATACTCCCGGCGCTTTGGAAAATCTCTGGGGATTGACCTCAGTCCTTCCAGGAAACAGTGCAATTTTGACTGTCTCTACTGCGAACTTGAACCTGCCAAGACAATGGACCATTTTGAAGATGTTATTAGTGTCGCAGAGGTCATGGAGGCTTTGAAAAAAGCGCTGAAAGAACACCCGGATGTCGACTTTATTACTCTGACGGCAAACGGTGAACCGACGCTCTACCCCCATCTTTCCGAACTGATCGATGAGATCGACAAGATCAAAGGGGAGATCAAAACCCTGATCCTTTCCAATGCCGGGACGATCGATGATCCCAAGGTACAGGAGGCACTTCTGAAGCTTGATGAGGTGAAGCTCTCCCTGGACTGTGCGACGCAGACCTGTCTGAAAAAACTGGACCGGGCACATCCTGGCATCGAAGTCGAAAATATCAAAAGGGGGATGCTGGCGTTCAAGTCCAGGTATCAGGGCCCATTGATCGTTGAGATACTTGTCGTGAAAACACTGAATGACAAACCCGAAGAGATCGCCCTGCTCAATGAATATCTTCTCAAGCTCCGTCCGACACGCATCGACCTGGGAACGATCGACAGGCCGCCTGCCTATGATGTCAAGCCCCTCAGTTACGAAGAGTTATTGGCGCTTTCAAAACAGTTTGATGCTTCACTGCCTCTTTATATCGTCTCGCGCAGAAAGTCAGAGGCAAGAGCTTCCAGCTATACGAATGACGAGATACTGGAAACTCTGGCGATGCGACCCTTAAGTCCGGATGATATCGAAGTGCTTTTTGATGAAGAGAGTCAAAAGAAGGTTGAAAAACTCCTGAATGAGGGAAATCTCAAAATCATTGAGAGTAATGGTGTGAAATTTTACGTTTTAGCTTAAAATTGCTTGACAATAAAGCTAAAAACCACTATAATCTCACCCACCAAAAAAGGTGTTACTTTTAAATTATTCCGGATTAGCTCAGCGGTAGAGTAGATGACTGTTAATCATTTGGTCGCTGGTTCGAATCCAGCATCCGGAGCCATTACTTTTCGTAAACACTTTTTTTAAACTTCATAACTGTTCCGGATTAGCTCAGCGGTAGAGTAGATGACTGTTAATCATTTGGTCGCTGGTTCGAATCCAGCATCCGGAGCCACTTACTTAAAACTTAATTCGCATTCCATTAAAACGCCCATTCAAATCATAAGTGCAATTCCACCTCAATTAAGCAGCTGATGCTTTAGCAACTTCATAACTAAGTCACATCAACTAACATTGATTTAACAAATTTTATCTATAATTTTTTATTAAAGTGATTATATCACTGCCCCTTCGGGAAGAACGAGAAGAAGCAATCTGCAAGCAAAAAAATCTTTGCATTAACCAGTGAGTCCTACAGATTTTTTCACTCACATCTTACTCCTTCTCGTTCTTTTAAATTTTTAGGTATTTGGTCGGTGCGGTGATAAGTTTTAGTATGGGGCTACTGTAAGGCATTTGGCTTATCTAAACTAATTTATACATACGGATGGTGCGGTATATGAAGATGAGTGATATTGAATTATTTAAAATGTTATCTGAACACGAATTGGGTATGATTGGTCAAGATACAAAAATTTTACGTAAAAAGCAAAATGAAACTATATTTTTAGAAGGTGAAGATTCAAAGTATTTGCATGTATTGTTAAAAGGTACAGCAAAAATTGTATAGAGTTGACAATAAAGGCAACGAACTTTTACTTCACAATTTCAAAGCACAATCTCTTATAGCCGAACTTGCCAATCTGGAGCATATGTGTTTTCCTGCAAGTTGTAAAATGCTGACAGAAGGCTATATAGCAAAAATTAAATTTGAAAATTTCCAGGAGCTAATGCAAAACAATCCATTATTGTCTGTAAAAGTTATCAGTTCATTAACTAAAAAAATGAAATTTCTAGACAATGTCATACAGAAAAATCTTCTTCTTAACTCAGAGGCAAAAATAGCGAATTTTATCTATGAAAACGAAGATATATTTATTGCCAAAAAACAACACCAAATTGCTTCGATGCTGTTTATAACCCCGGAAACACTCTCTAGAAACCTAAAAAAATTCAAAGAGTATGGCATATTGGAAAACAATAAAAATAGGTTTACGGTAATAGACAGAGAAAAATTAAAAGAGTTTTTTTAACCCCTCTTGCTTGAAAGAGGAGTTGTTTGTAGTTATGCGAGTAGTGTTTCCAGATCTTCTCTTGCTTGAACCCGAGGCTCTTTTGGATTATCGATCACATGGATATTGAAAGTTTCAATCAAAAAGTTGGCTATGTCACTATTGAGAAATTGCGGGGCTTTCGGACCCAGATATATATTTTTTATCCCCAGACTAAACAGTGCCAATAAGATAATCACGGCTTTCTGCTCCATCCAGCTAAGCACTATCTCGACAGGCAGATCATTGAGATCTTTTACTCCCAAAGCATTTGCAACTGCTACAGCAATATGAACAGCACCGTTAGAATCATTGCATTGCCCCAGATCCAAATACCTGGGGATCTGCGTACCGGGTATGTTGCCAAAATCTATATCGTTAAACCTGAATTTACCGCAACTTGATGTGATGATGACGGCACTCTCAGGCAAAGCTTCTGCCATCTCTCGATAATACTCTCCGCCCTTGCCGGGCGCATCACAGCCTGCGATCACAAAAAATTTGGTAATTTTGCCTTCGCTGACTGCTTCTAAAATTTGAGGAGCAAGCGTGAGAATAGTTTTATAATGATGTCCTGTTGTCAATGTTTCATTACTCTCAAATCCATTCACTTCCGGTAATTGCAATGCATGGTCTATCAATTCATCGTAATTGTCATGTTCGATTTTTTTTGCCCCTTCAATACCGACGATACCATAAGTATAAATTCTATCTATATAACTATCCACTTTTGAGGATTTATCTCTTGGAACGATACAATTCGTATTCACCACAATCGCGCCTTGCCATTTGCCAAACAGATCTGTTTGATCAAACCATGCCTTGCCTATATTTCCTTTGAGATTTTCATATTCTCTTAAATGCGGATATCCGTGTGCCGGCAGCATTTCAGAGTGGGTATAGACATTGATTTTATCCTCGAGTCCCCTCTCTTTGATCCTTCTTAGCAGCCCATCTAACATATTAAGATCATGACCGCTTACCAGGATGGCATGCCCTTCAGCTTTATTTTGTGAGATTTTCACAGGTGTTGGGATACCAAAATGTCTGGTATGAACGTCACTAAGCAGATCCATTACTTCAACTCCCGCTTTACCAAGTTTCATCAATTGTGCTATATGTTCGTCAAAATTAAAATTTACATTGGTGAGTGTAAAATACATACTTTGGGATATGACATCATCGATTTTCAGAAGTCTATCCATATCTTGTTTCAAATGCTCGTCAACAAGTTCCCTGGCATGTGCTCTGTATGCAGCCAATCCTTTTACGCCGAAGACTATCAGGTCCTGCAATCTTGACTCCACAGCAGTCTTGCCGCAAGTACCAATATCCTGACCTCCCGAACCGCATCCTCCGGTCATGCTCATCTCGCATTGATAACAAAACATGTCAATTGCTTTGTCTGTATGATTCTCTTTTTTGCCGCTAAATATATCAAACATTTTGACTCCTTTTATAATATTATAAAAGTTATTATATGTATTAATCGAAGTCAAATCATTGACCAATATCAATGAAACTAAAATATGATTTTCAATTGGCTCCAGGCTAGCAGCAAGGTACAATACTGCTAGACTGGAGTCTTGCCTTTTATCTGGCCTATGCTAATATAAAATCAAGATATAGAGTATCATATCATATGCTTCAATCGTTTATTTAGTTTATAGTTGGAAGGGGGAAGTGAATGTTAAAAACTTATTTGATCCCATCGATGGATGATTTTTTTCATGTCTTTCAAAACAGTGCAAAAAAGATACTTTTACTGGTTGGTGAAGGTAGTAACTTTGACCATAGCCGTCTTGTTCACTATCACGGTGAGATTTACGGTGCGATTTTTCCTCAGGTGATTTATAGAGGCAACCACTATTGTGATGCTATGGTTGCCATAGAGCTTAAAGAGAGTGCCAATGTTATATTGACTGCGTTTGATTATTTCAATGGTTCTGAGTACAAGTTGGACGGCAGTGATATGCTTGTGTTCGTTGACGGTCTATCTTCTGGGATTACTGATTTTTTGGATGTATTGTATGCATCAACAGGAATTAGGGACAATATTCTGGGAGGAGGAGCCGGGAAGCTTACCCTGAAACAGGAGCCGGTACTTTTTTCGAAACAGGAAATGATACAGGACGGGGCTTTGATCCTTATCGACTCCTGGCACTTCTCGGTAGCTGTATCGAATATATGGGAGAAGATCTCCGGCCCGCATATCGTCACCGATGCAGAGAAGCTTGAGCTGTATGCTTTGGATTACAGGGATGCATTTGATGTCTACAGGGAGGTTGTCGAAAAAGATTCTGAGAAAAGTTTTGATCAGGTAGATTTCTTTGAGCTTTCAAAATTCTATCCTCTGGGACTCTCCCGTATTCATGGTGAGCTTGTTGTGCGTGATCCGATCTATCGTAAAGACGGCACATTGGTGTTGGTCGGCGATATCGATAAAAATTCGGTGGTCTATATTCTCAACGGAGAAAAAGAGAAGCTTTTAAATGCTTCAAGGCGTACCGCAGAACAAGCTATCGCAAGGAAAGAGAACCTTCATCATCTCTTTATGATAGACTGTATTTCGCGTGCACTTGTATTGGAACGTGATTTTAAGCGGGAAATTGATGGGGTAGTTGAGTCCATCGGGAATGATGAAGTTACACTAATTGGCATACTCAGTATTGGCGAGATTGCCAATGAAAATGAGGGGTATATCGATTTTTACAATAAAACCTGTGTGATAGGGGCATTTTAAAGTGGAGAATCTGGAACTTTTAAGCCTTACCTATGAGTGCGAATCGTCCCTGGGCAACTCTTTGGACCTCCAGGAGATGGCGGGAGGGTTCCTGAAAGTATTTCTCAAAAGAACCTCCGCACTCTTTGCTGCACTGCTGACTTATCCCCAGGAGGATCATGCCGATATCACAGAACATATAGGAAAAGAGAGTTTCTCTGCCCTGCTGAAGGATAATCTGCCCAAAAAAATTGGAAAGTATGCAGTGGTATCTGCAACAGAGGACGATTATGCCTTTTCTCTTCTCTATATTCCACTGGAGCATTATATACTCACGCTGATTTACAGTAAAAATATCCCTGTTGATGTGCATATTTTTGCAAATATCTTCGCTTCTCTGCGTCCCAAGATAGACATCGGTATTCATGCCTGCCTGGAACATCAGCGTCTTGTCGAACTCAATCAATCTCTGTTAAAGCAGCAACATCTGTTGAAGACACAGGCGGAACGCTTTCAGGCGATCCTGGATCAGACACCTTCGATCGCAGTGCAGGGGTATAATCATCACGGAGAGCTGATCTACTGGAACAAAGCCAGCGAAAAACTGTACGGTTATACCAAAGAAGAGGTACTCGGCGAAGAGTGCGGGGATAAGCTGATATTCCAGATGATGAAAGACGGGATGAAAACAGCCCTTGCCAAGTGGGTGAAACATGGGATCAAAATGAAGCCCGAACAGCTGAAATTAAAAAATAGCTCCGGTGAGGATATTTATGTCTATTCACAGTGTGTACTGATCGAGATTTCGGATAAAGCGTATGAGATATACTGTCTGCAAATCGACCTCGGACCCATCAAGAAAACAGAAGCCAAACTGAAAAAAAGCGAAGCCAAACTCTATGCGGCCCAGGAGATTGCAAAACTGGGAAACTGGGAGTGGAATCTGAAAACCGATGAAATGCTCTGGTCAGATGAAGTCTTCCGTATTTTCGGGGAGAAACCTCAGTCTTTCGTACCTGACTATACTGCCTTTCTCGCTTATCTGGACCCTGCTGACCGTATCAGGATTTTACGGAGCGTTGCCGAAGCAAAAAAGACAGGAGAGACACAGACGATCGAGCACCGGATCATACGGAAAGACGGTAGCTTCCGGTACCTGCTTTCTTCCGGGAAGCTGATTTATGGCAGCGAGGGGAATATCACCACGATCATCGGTACCGTACAGGATATGACAGAGCAGAAAAAAGTCGAGAACCTGCTCAGGCAAAAGGCACAGATTATTGAACAGATCCATGACTCCGTGGTTGTGATGGATCTTGAAGGGCATATTATTGAGTGGAACAAAACTTCCTCTTTTAATCTTGGATACCGTGCTGACGAGGTCATCGGGAAACACATCTGCACACTTTTTTCTAAAAGAAAAAAATACTTTTTGTTAAAAATATTCGTGCAACTTAAAAAGCATGGTGTATTCCGCACCGAAATAGCATTGAAACACAAAAACGGAGAGTTGTTTTACGGGAACCTTCTGCTTTCTTTCCTGAAAAATGACAAGGGAGAAAATCATGCGATCATCGCCTATGTGGAAAATATCACTTCGCGCAAAAAAGCCGAACGTGAACTGATAAGGCAAAAAAATATCATGGAATACCGTGCGTATCATGATGATCTTACGGGGCTGCCGAACCGTGCCTACTTTATCGAAGAGCTGGAGCGTACGATCAGCAGAGTGCGTCGCAGTGAAGGTTTAGGAGCACTTCTTTTTATAGATCTGGACTATTTCAAGGAGATTAATGATTCACTAGGGCACACATATGGCGACAGTGTGCTTCAATCGATCGCTTCAAGACTTGCTGCATATTTCCGAAAGGGAGATTTTGTCGGGAGGTTCGGCGGAGATGAGTTTACTGTTATTCTGGAAAATATAAAAGACATTAACAATGTTATCAGCAAAGTACAGCAACTGATGGAGATACTTAATGTCCCCATTACGATCAATGAGCAGATGCACTATATCACCTTCAGCATCGGGATTGCACTTTTCCCGAATGACGGCGAGAGTGCCGAAGAGTTGCTGAAAAATTCGGATGCATCGATGTACAAAGCAAAAGAAATGGGGAGAAATACCTATGTATTTTATCAACAGGAGCTTACAAGAAAAGCTTTAGAGAAGGTACTTCTGGCTACAGATCTCCGCCAGGCACTGAAGGATAATTCTTTTGCAATCTATTATCAGCCGCAGATCAATGCCGTCACAGGCAGAATGATCGGAATGGAAGGGTTGATCCGCTGGAAGCATGTGACCAAAGGCATACTTTATCCTTCTCAGTTTATTCTTGCTGCAGAGGAGAACGGAATGATCATAGAGATGGACCGCTGGATGATGTATGAGGGGATACGGCAGATAAGCCGATGGTATAGTCAGGGGCTGGATCCGGGGGTATTGAGCCTCAACCTTTCGATTAAACAGCTTCAGGCAAAAGATTTTTTGCCGATGCTTAAGGAGATACTTGCAGAGAATGAATGTAAACCGGAATGGCTGGAACTGGAGATTACGGAAAGCCAGATCATGGAGAATCCGGAGTATACCATCGAGATACTGCAGCAGATCAGTGACTTGGGTATCAAACTGGCGATTGATGACTTCGGTACGGGCTACTCCTCTCTTTCCTATCTGAAGCGTTTGCCCATTCATAAGCTGAAGATAGATCAGTCATTTGTTCGGGATATACCCGCTGATAAAGATGATATGGCAATTGTAGAAACGATCATTGCACTCTCACAGAGTTTGAAGTTGGAGATCATCGCAGAAGGGGTGGAGACAAAAGAACAAAAAGATTTTCTTGTGGCACATGACTGTCTGAATATCCAGGGTTTCTACTACAGTAAAGCTGTGAGTAAAGAAGCGATGCAGGAGATGCTTGAGCACCCAAAACAGTTTTTCTAGTATGCGTACCGCTTTTCTAGTATGCGTACCGCTGCTTTCCCTCCTTCAAATGTGATATTTCTCTAAACCGGAAGCGGAGTTTTTAGGGGTGTTACACTCCTGTAATCAACCATTGGCTATAATAACACCCTTATTTATGAGGAGTCTGGATGAAGATTGCGATAGCAGGTACAGGGTACGTAGGCCTTTCCAACGGTATTTTATTGGCACAGCACCATGAAGTCGTAGCACTGGATATCATTCCGGAAAAAATAGAGATGCTCAATAGGAAACACTCCCCGATCGAAGATAAAGAGATCGAGGAGTATCTCACTACCAAAGCATTAACTTTTAAAGCCACGCTAGATAAAGAAGAGGCGTATCAAAATGCCGACTTTGTGATCATCGCTACTCCTACGGACTATGACCCCGAAACCAACTACTTCAACACCAAAAGTGTAGAGGCTGTCATCTCAGATGTCCTGGCGATCAACCCTGAAGCAACGATGGTGATCAAATCCACGGTTCCTGTAGGGTACACAAAGAGCATTAAAGAGAAGTTAGGTACGGAGAATATCCTCTTCTCGCCGGAATTTCTGAGAGAGGGGAAAGCACTCTATGATAACCTCTACCCTTCACGTATCATCGTGGGAGAACGCTCAAAACGTGCCGAGGTGTTTGCCAACCTGCTGAAAGAGGGGGCGATCAAAGAGGATATCCCTGTACTTTTCACAGACGCCACAGAGGCCGAAGCGATCAAACTTTTCTCCAACACCTATCTGGCGATGCGGGTCGCCTACTTCAACGAACTTGACTCCTATGCGCAGGCACACGGAATGGATACCAGACAGATCATTGAAGGGGTAGGGCTTGACCCGAGGATAGGAAGCCACTACAACAACCCTTCCTTTGGATACGGCGGATACTGTCTGCCTAAAGATACCAAGCAGCTGCTTGCAAACTACCGGGATGTGCCGAACAATATTATTCAGGCGATCGTAGATGCCAATGCAACACGCAAGGACTTTATTGCCGATGCGATCATCGCGAAGCTTAAAGAGCGTACCGATAGTACAGACGGCGTTGTAGGGGTCTACAGGCTGGTGATGAAGTCAGGGAGTGACAACTTCCGTGCCTCAGCGATCCAGGGGATCATGAAACGTATCAAAGCCAAAGGGATTGATGTGGTCGTCTATGAGCCGGTGCTGGAAGAGGAGGAGTTCTTCCACTCCAAAGTCTATAAAGAGTTGGAAAGCTTTAAAAAAGAGGCGGATGTGATCGTTGCCAACAGACTCTCCGATGCATTGCTGGATGTACAAGAGAAAGTATTTACACGTGATATATTCAGAGAAAACTAAGGATTGAGATCAATGAAAGTTTTAATAACCGGGACAGCCGGCTTTATCGGCGCTGCATTAGCGGAGAAGCTGGCAGAGCGGGGAGATGAAGTGGTCGGTCTGGACAATATCAACGACTACTATGACCAGAGAGTCAAATACGGCAGGCTGAAAAAAGCAGGTTTTATCCATACGTTGGAAGAGGGGGAAAATATCTCCTACGGAGAGTTTCTGACCTCTTCAACCTATCCACACCACAGATTTATCAAGCTCGATCTTGAAGATAAAACAGCGATCATGAAGCTTTTTGAAGAAGAGGCATTCGATGCGGTCTGCAACCTTGCAGCACAGGCGGGTGTGCGCTACTCCCTGACCAACCCCGATGCCTATATCGAGAGCAACATCGTAGGTTTTATGAACCTGCTTGAAGCCTGCCGGCACAATGATGTCAAAAACCTCTCCTATGCTTCAAGCTCCTCGGTCTATGGACTGAACGAGAAGATCCCATTCAGCACGGATGACAATGTGGACCACCCGATCTCACTCTATGCTGCGAGCAAAAAATCCAATGAGCTGATGGCACACACCTACAGCCACCTCTTCGGTATACAGACGACCGGACTGCGTTTCTTTACTGTCTATGGGCCATGGGGCAGACCGGATATGGCGCTCTTTCTGTTCGTCAAGGCGGCACTGGAAGGAAAAAGCATCGATGTCTTCAACTACGGTGAGATGCTCAGGGATTTCACCTATATCGATGATATCGTGGAGGGGGTGATCCGTGTGATCGATAACCCGGCAAAACCGGATGTATCATGGAATGGTAAAACCGGCCGCCCCTCTACCTCTTCAGCCCCTTACAAAATCTACAATATCGGCAACCAGAATCCGGTAAAACTGATGGATTTTATTACGGCAATCGAAAAAAAGCTGGGCAGAACGATAGAGAAGAATATGTTGCCGATACAGCCGGGTGATGTGCCTGCGACTTTTGCCAATGTGGATGACCTGGTGGAGGATCTCGGGTACAAGCCGGAGACACCGATACAAGAGGGGATTGACAGGTTTGTAGAGTGGTATCTTGAGTTTTTTGAGCTTAAGGCAAAGTAAGTTCATCTAAATAGTATTCATTTTTTGATATTATTTGAGATAAATTAAACAAAAGGAGAAGTATAAAATGAAAAAGTTGTTATTGCCTTTGGCGTTAGTTGCTACGAGTGGTCTATTGATGGCCGGCGGAGATTTAGTTGAGGTTGAACCGGTTGTGGGGGTTCCGGTAGTAAAGGAAGTAAGCGAGAACAACTTCTATGCAGGACTTGGAATTGCAGCTGTCAGTGCAAGGGATACGCATGCAAGTCTGGATTTCTTTGGTGAGGAGTACGGACAGGACAGACTCGGTAATCTTGATTTTATTGTTGGTTATGAATTCCATCGCCATTTCGCTGTAGAAGCACGATATACAACATCAATTGCCTATGAAGATACAACAGAGATGGATGGATGGAGTATCTTTGCCAAGCCTAAATATCCTGTAACTGAAAATGTTACGATCTACGGTTTGCTGGGATATGGAAATGTGCAGCTGGATGGTGTTGACGGTGCCATCACAGATGTGGATGAGAGCGGTTTTCAGTGGGGGTTGGGTCTATCGTATATGATCAATGAAAACGTTGATCTCTTTGCCGACTATAAGTTCCTGGCGAATGACTTTGAAGGTATCTATGCAGGTAGTGTAACGGAAATCAATGTAGATTCTGTGACTGTCGGTGTCATGTATAATTTTTAAAAATAAAAGAGGTTTTCCTCTTTTATTTGAAAGAAACGTTATCGTATTTGTGTATAGATCTACATCATAGTTTTATACAGAGATACTGGGAAAATACAGTATAAATAACTGATGAAATCATTTAACTATCAGGGGGAATAATGACCAGCAATTTACATCGTATAGAAGAGGATGAGATCGATATCCGGGAGATATTTTCCACGATCTACCGCTACAAAGTGATGATCATTCTTTTTATACTTCTGGCCGGGATTTTAAGCAGTTATATCGCCTATTTTAAACCCAATGTCTATAAATCGTCTGCAACTGTAGAGACAGGGATAGAAAGATATGGATTTATGGCAAGTGCAAGACAGGATGTATTGAGTATGGCAATGTCCGGTGATGCGGCCAATGCGGAGACCGAGATTGAGATCATCAAGTCAAGATTCCTCTCGCAAAAAGCTGCGGAGGAAGTGGATGTTACCCACAGGTATTATACGACACGAAGATTTAAAGAGGTGGAGCTCTACAAAGACAGCCCCTTCAAGGTAGGAATGCTGCGGGGCTATGAGATCTCTTTTGACTTTTACCCTGTGGATGAGAAGTCCTACCGATTGGTCGTTGACGAGGCGTTGGATGACAATGGAGAAGCGTGGAGCTACGATGACGTACATGAATACGGTAAAGAGGTAAGCACAGAACATTTTCATCTCAATATTGTGCGTACGAAAGAACCAGCTGACAGCAAATACCGTTTTGTAGTATTTGACCCCAAAGAGAGCGGGTTGATCGCGCATGAGGGAGTCAGCGTGCAGCAGCTATCCAAGTACTCAAAATTATTGGAGATCTCCTATGAGGACAATGTAGCATTGCGTGCTCAGGAGTTTGCAGATGCATTGGCAAGCGCGTATATCCGTCAAAATATTGAAAACAAGACACAGGAAGCAGAGAGAAGGCTGGCATTTATCGAGGAGCAGCTGAAGTATATTACAGAAAACCTCAAAAGTTCGGCGTTGAAAGTTGAAGAGTTCAAACGAAGTTCCCAGACTGTCGAACTAAGTGCCAAGGCACAAAAAACCATTGAACAGATCAGCGACTATGAAAGCCAACTTTCTGTGATCGGGATACAGGAAAAGTTGCTGAACACCCTGTATGAACAGATCAAATCAGGTGAAGGACTGGAGAACATTTCCGTCGCCAACCTGAGCTTGAGTGACCCGAGTCTCTCTGCGATGATCAAAAAACTGCAGGATACAATCATCGAAAAGAAACAGTTGCGCGAAGACTATACGGAAATGTATCCTGGCGTGGTGAAGCTCACAATGATGATTACGGAACTGAAAAAAGGGATCACCTCTACGGTAAAAAACCTCAAACAAAGCACAAAAGAGAAAAAAGAGCTGCTTGAGCACTCTATTGCAAAGTACAGGGCGACACTCGAACAGCTTCCGGCAGATGAGAGAATGTTCGGCCAACTGCAGCGCAAGTTTATGGTCAATGAGAAGATCTACTCCTATCTTTTGGAAAAACGTTCGGAAACAGAGCTGATCAAGGCGGCAACAGTAAGCAACAACAGGGTGATCGACCATGCGCTCTATCCGGAAGAGCCGATCAAACCCAAAAGAAAGCTGATCGTACTGGTCGGGCTGATACTCGGACTGATACTCGGTGTGGCTGTTGCATTTTTGAGAGAGTTCCTGGATGACCGCATCAAAGAGGAGGAGGATATCACGAAGAGGACCTCATTGCCGCTTCTGGGAAACATCCCTCATATCAAAGATCCTAATGAGGGTGAAATCAAAGTATTCAGCTCGCCGAAGTCAGGCGTCTCCGAGGCATTCAGGAACCTCAGAACCAATCTCCAGTTTATGGCCTATGAAAAAGAGAGTCTGGTGATCGCCACCACCTCTACGATCAGCGGCGAGGGGAAAACCACCGTTAGTATCAACCTGGGAGCCATTATGAGTATGGCAGGCAAAAAGACGATTATCCTGAATCTTGATATGAGAAAGCCTACACTGCATGAGCGGTTTGGTATCGATCTGGGGAAAGGACTGAGCTCACTGTTGGCAGGACGGGCAATGCTAAAAGAGGTGATCCAGCATACTCAATATGAAAACCTGGATGTCATCACCTCGGGCCCGATACCGCCCAACCCGAGTGAATTGATCCAGGGGCAGATGATGCTAAAAGTCCTGGAGAAGCTCAAAGAGGTCTATGATGTCATTATTCTTGATACACCTCCTATCGGATTGGTAACCGATGCGAGAACATTGATGAATTATGCAGATATCAGCCTCTATGTCTTTAGAGCCAATGTATCCAAGAAAGGGTTTATCAAACACCTGGAGACGATCACGGAACTCCATGAGGTCCCAGGCTTTGGCCTTGTCTTTAACGATATGCAAAGCGGGGCCGGTTATGGCTATGGCTATGGCGATGGATACGGCTACTACGAGGAAGAGCAAAAGTGATCTTCTCTTTTTTTAAGAAAAAAAAAGAACATCCAAAAGAGGTTATTCCCCAACTCCATACGGATATCCACTCTCACCTGATCCCGGGGATCGATGACGGAGCAAGAGATATGGAGGAGAGTATCCTCCTGCTTAAAATGATGCATACGCTGGGATATAAAAAAGTTATTACCACCCCGCATATCATGTCTGACGGATACAAAAATACGCCGGGTGTCATACGAGAGGGGTTGGAGGCTTTGCGCAGGACCGCGAAAAAAGAACAGATTGATATCGAGATCGATGCAGCCGCAGAGTACTATTTGGATGACGGGTTCTATCGACAACTGAGAGACCGAAATGTTCTGACCATCGGTGAGTATCTGCTTATCGAGACCTCCTATATCTCGAAGCCTTTGGAGTTTGATGCTATGATCTTCGAGATCCAGGCTGCAGGGTTCAAACCGATGCTTGCTCACCCGGAGAGATACCGCTATATCAAAGAGTTGGAAAAAGAGTATACGGCGATGAAAGCCAAAGGAATCTTTTTTCAGGTCAATATCAACTCCTTCAGCGGGCATTACGGGAAAGAGGCAAAGCGGAAAGCCGAATTTCTGTGCAGTGCGGGGATGATAGATTTTCTTGGGTCTGATGTCCACCGCATGAAGCAGGCAGAGACACTCGGCGAGGTATTGAGCAATGATGTCATGCATGAGATTTTTAGAAACAATGTAATTTTGAATGAAAGTTTATAATTAAAGGTAAGCTTTTATAAAGAGAGATAGGTGTACTATTTAATGATAGTAGAATAAGGAAAAAGAGGGAAATTATGTCAAAAAAAGTACTATTTACCATTGTTGGATTACTGTTATTTATCACCGGTTGTTCGGAAAATTCAAACTATAAGCTGATGCAGACGAATAATGAAGAGAGTCATAGACCTGCAAAGGTGTCAAGCCAGAGCATCGAATACCGTATCCTTCCCCAGGACCGTCTGAATATTATTCTCTACAAAAATCCGGAACAGAGTGCTGCTGTACAGTTACAGGATCTTGGTCAAAATATGAACTCCGAAGGTATCCTGGTCAATGCTGCAGGGTATATTGCAATGCCTCTGATCGGTAAGATCAAGGTATCAGGCCTTACTCAGACCCAGGCGGCTGACCGTATCACGGAGGCTTATAAAACCTATCTGCGTACTCCCTCTGTCTACCTTGAGGTGATGAACAAAAGAGTCTATGTCCTGGGAGAAGTGAAAAACCCCGGTGTCGTGAAGCTGGACAAAGAGAAGATGACGCTTTTTGAAGCACTTGCATTTGCAGGGGACCTGGAAGATTCAGCGGTAAGGGACAACATCATCATCGTCTCGAATGACCCGCAGAACGGCTTGGTGATGAGAAGTGTGGATTTGACTAACTTTGATACGATGAACTACGCCGAACTGATGCTTAGACCCAATGATATCGTCTATGTGCAGCCTGATGGGTGGAAAGAGTTCAGGGTCGCTTCCAACAATTTCACTGCGCCGTTTGAAACCATTTCGAAGATTGCATCACCCTTTGTTACGATCAAATATCTTAAAGATTAACGTCTGATGTATTATGGATTGATAGGGGTGTTTCTACTCTCCCTTATATTGATACGTATTATTATCCTTAACGCTCCTAAGTGGGGCCTGATGGATATCCCCAACGGTCGAAGTGCACATACGGTCCATACCCCAAGAGGTGCAGGGATCGGTTTTTACTTCGCTGTTGCGATCATACTTCCTTTCTTTTATCCTCAGCTGCTGGCAGATCACTGGCTGATACTTCTCGCAGTTTTTATGGTGTTTATTGTGGGGATACTGGATGACCATCGGGATACTTCGCCCCGAACCAAATTTGTCGTACTGGCACTTGCGACGGTGATCGTCTATCTGGATGGGATCTGTATTGATGATGTCGGTATCTATTTTGGGTTTCCTGTCTCTTTGGGATGGCTGGCACTGCCTTTTACGCTCTTTGCTGTGATGGGATTTACCAATGCTCTGAATCTGATCGACGGGTTGGATGGTTTGGCAGGCTCTCTCAGTATCGTGATACTCAGTGCATTTTTTTATATCGGTTACCTTCATGACGACCTTTTTATGATGGTAATCTCAGGAGCATTTATTGCCGCACTTTTGGCTTTTTTGATCTACAACTGGAACCCTGCACAGATCTTTATGGGAGACAGCGGGTCTTTAACCCTGGGCTTTCTTATCTCTCTGCTGGCGATCAGATCACTTGCGTATATCCCGGCTGTGGCTGTACTTTTTATCGCTGCCGTTCCTCTTCTGGATACCTTTGTCGTAATGATACGCAGAAAGAGAAACGGAAGATCCATGTTCAGTGCGGACAAGTGCCATATGCACCATCTTCTGCAGAGTTTTTTGGGGAACTCTACGAAAGTAACGGTCCTCTTCCTGGTGGTCCTGCAAGCGATCTATACGATGATAGGACTGCAGCTTTCCAAGGATATTGAAGAGACTGTCCCTATGTTTATATTTGGTCTCAATGTGGTACTTCTCTATCTGCTCCTCAACAGAATGGCACAAAGGCAGGAGAGAAACTGTTAATCTGTTGATGCTTTAAGCCTATATCGCTAAAATTCGCGTATGAAATATTTACGAGGCTATACCAAACGGTACTTTTCACTTGCCATTATCGCGATGTATTCGACACTGCACAAGCTTTCGCAGCGTGACAGTAACTACAAGTACCACCGTGATGCCTTCGAAGCACTTGAAAGAAAAACCTCTCCTCCTTACCTTATCCTAACTCACCATACGTTTTAACACACAACATCATTTTATACTAGGATAAACCATGAATAAGACAATCAAACTCTCTATGGCAGCATCCATGCTGCTGATTATCGCTGTGAATGCAGCCGAACTTGAACCGGTCACGGTTACCGCAGCGACAAAATCAGAACAATTGCTCAAAGATGTAACGTCAAATGTCGTTGTTATTACAGCTGAGGAACTGGAAGAAAAACACTACACGACTGTCACTCAGGCGCTTAGCAGTGTCAGCGGCATTAGTTTTACAAGTAATGGTGGAATAGGGCAATCAACTTCTGTTTACCTGCGGGGATTTGACTCTAAACGCGTATTGGTTCTGATCGACGGTGTCAGATATAACGACATTACAGGTTTAAGTGGAGCGCCGTTTGCACATTTAATGATACATGATATCGAGCGTATCGAAATAGTGAAAGGCGCTCAAAGCAGTATCTGGGGTGCAGATGCGAGTGCGGGTGTAATAAACATTATTACAAAATCGGCTGCAGAAGGAACACATGCAAGCGCAAATGTTGAATATGGAAGCTATAACACTAAAAAACTCGGTATCAAGGGATCACATAAAACGGATACGTACTATATCCAACTCTCTTCCCAACTCATTGAGACTGATGGATTTTCAGCGCAGGCTCCAAAAGGAAGTGATCTGGATAAACTGGAAGATGATGAATACAAAAACATCACAACAAATCTAAAGCTTGGATTCAATATAGATGAGACAAACAAAGTTGATGTTTCGCATACTTACATATATGCCAAGCAAGATTCTGATCCTTATGGTGACCCTGACGGAGAATATAATTCAGAGACAAACGATCAATTTACAAAGATCAACTTTAACCATATAGACAGCTTCAATAGAGTTAATATCTATGCCGCCAGGTCTCTATTTGACAGAGAGTATCCAGATGATAGTTATAGTAAAAAGTTTGACGGGGAAGTGTATGAATATGGTTTAAAATCAAATATTCCTTACAGAGAGAAAGATTTCGTTCTATTGGGTGTTGATTACAAATCATTTGAACATAAAAATGATTTAAATAAAAAGTACAACAACAAAGCCGCTTTTATTACAAATAACAATCGTTTTGGCGGGACGATAGTGACTGAATCTGTCAGATTTGATGCGTATGACAAGTTCGATAATAAAACGACGGGAAAAATCGGAATCAAACATAATTTCAGTACTGTAGATGGTCTCTCTTTTGCTGCAAACTACGGAACTGCTTATAATGTTCCGACGTTATATAACCTATACTCCTCACCATATGGAAATCAAAATCTTACTCCTGAGAGTACTACATCTTATGATATTTCTGTAGCATATAAAGCACTAAAGTTTACATATTTCAGTTCAGACATAGATGATATGATAGATTTTGATATGAATACGTATAAATATGGAAATATAGACGGTACTTCTACACTTAAAGGGTATGAGCTTGAATACAAAGAGGAACTTGTGCAAAACCTTTTAGTTGGCGTAAACTACACATACCTGAACGCTAAAGACAAAGAGGGCAAAGCACTCGCCAGACGTCCTAAGCATACATTCAATGTAGGCGTTGACTACTATCCGATAGAGGCGTTGCAGTTAGGCCTATACGCGAAGTATATCGGAGAGCGCTATGACCGTGCAGACAAAATGGGTGCACAGACCGGTAAGTATACGATAGTGGACTTCGTGACCAACTATCAGATCAACGAAACCTTTTCAAGCTATCTGAAAGTAGATAATATTACTGACAAAAGCTATCAAGAGGTGGATGGATATGCCACTGCAGGGCGTAGCTTCTATCTTGGTCTCAATGCCGCATTTTAAGGATAGGAACGTATGAAAATAGCGCTGTTTATACTTCTTTTCATACTGCATCTGCATGCGTCTGAGCGTATTGTCACGCTCAGCCCTTCATTGACGGAGATCGTCTTTGCGCTGGGCAAAGGGGACGAGCTTGTAGGGGTGAGCAGTTATTCTGATTATCCTGAAGCGGCGAAATCGCTTCCGGTGGTCGGCGGCTACACCGATCCAAATTTGGAAAAGATCATTGCCCTTAAACCGACACTGGTCATCGGCCAGCACTATAATCAGAAGATCTTCTCACAGTTAGAGCATTTTGGCATCAGCACGATGAAGCTGCGTCTGGAGCGTCTTGAAGAGATCAAAAAGACCATTTTGATCCTTTCAAAGCGCTTGGGCAGCGAATCGGGTGAAGCATTGGTGCAGGCGATCGATACTGCCATAGCAGAGATCGAGCCTGCCGAAAAAAGTGAACGTGTACTGATCGTCTATGGCCTCAGCGAGGACCTGCGCCGCAATAACTATGTTGCGCACAAAGGAATCTTTTTCGATGATATCATCACCCTCTGCGGTTATGAAAATGCCTTCAAAAACGCTCTT